>Ga0123352_10000003_pt1 | contig 286437 bp, 278 predicted proteins | sample TergutLab28metaG_FD_89700 | JGI IMG/M metagenome (GOLD analysis project Ga0123352, IMG submission 89700) | Labiotermes labralis P1 segment gut microbial communities from Petit-Saut dam, French Guiana - Lab288 P1 | ecosystem: Host-associated > Arthropoda: Insects > Digestive system > Gut ...
ACGCAAATACGGCAATAGCTTACGTATACAACAAAAGATTTGACAACAAAAACAGCCTTAAGCACTGGCCTCAGTTGCTTATAGGCTGTTTTACTCTTCTTTAACTGTCAAAGTCGGGATTATACAATGTAACGGAGTTGAGGTGGTTATCGTTAGCCACCTTTTTCTCTTTTTTAGGGGAGTTTTTTGTGGATAACTTCCTGAACATTTAAACCAATAAATATCTAAAGAGACCATCTTAATTCCCGATTTCCCCCATTTTTATACGGGGGGTGTCCGAAAGGACAACTTTCCTATTAAGCGAAAAAGCCTGTAACCACGGGCGAAAATCGAGGTTACAGGCAAGATTTGGGCAAACATTTTAATAAAAACGAATAAGTTGTGCTAAAACTACAATGGGGTTCTAAAATATACAAGCCAGCAAACCCGCAAGTTTACTGGCATTGTTTGTGGCGGAGGGTAAGAGATTCGAACTCTTGTGAGGTTGCCCTCAAACGGTTTTCAAGACCGCCGCGTTATGACCACTTCGCTAACCCTCCAGTTAGATTGTTCACCCTGCACCCCAAAATTCCTCTCTCGGAAATCGGGCAAACATCTTGGGCAAACATTGGTGCTATTAAATTGTTTGTCGAGGATAGAAACCTCGTAATCATAGGGCTTTTCGCCTGTCAGACGTAAATCATCTAACAGTTTTTCAAGACCGCCGCGTTATGACCACTTCGCTAACCCTCCAACTATTCTTTTCAACGCTACTTTCTCCTAAAAAGCAAGCCAGCGACAAGACTTATTCTATCATAGTATCGCTTAAAATGTCAACAAAATCCTTTTATACCTATTCCTATGATTCCCTTTACAAGATTTATCTGATAAAATAAAATAGATGCCTGTTATTTTATTTTAGATATATGAGGTAAGTATGGAATTCAAATATGAAAAAAATCGGATTTATAGCACAAACGACTCCGGGGTACTTCTCGCTGAAATCACTTATCCGGATACAAAAGAGGGATTCGTCGATATCAATCGCACTTTTGTAGACCCATCTCTTCGGGGACAAGGAATCGCCGGGAAATTGATGAAAATGGCTTGTGAAGAAATCAAAAAACAAGGCAAAAAAGCTGTATTAAGCTGTCCCTATGCTATAAAATGGATCGCAGAAAATAAAGAGTATCAATGCATTCTATCCGTTTCTTCCTAAAAATAATCATCACCACGAGGTATTTATAAGTGATAAAAGCAACACGTTGTTTATTAATTTTTTATCTTATTTTATTGGTTTGGGTTCTCCTGTTTAAATATCCCATTGATATTGCGCCGGTAATGGCAATCCTCAGGGATCCGGACAGTATTCGAATCATGAACTTTATACCCTTTTACGAAACCTTAGAAGGTGCGGAAGTTTGGTTTAATCTGCTCATCTTCATCCCACTAGGACTCTTTTTAGGAATGGTTTTTCCAAAAGCAAAAATATTCAAATTAGTACTTTTTGCTTTTGTTTTTAGCACAATTATTGAGTTATTGCAATTCATTCTAGCACTCGGATACGGTGATGTCACAGATATATTACTAAATACTTTAGGTGCTTTTATTGGACTTCAAATTCATTTTCGCTGGACAAAACTCTCTGAACCAAACAAATTAGATAGACCACTTCTAATCGCCGGTTACTTCATCTGTTTCACACTCATTGCCGGCGCACTCTATATGGCAATCGTAAGAGGTTATCATATTATGCCGATTCAGCCCTAACAAAATAAAAACAACCAAAGAATTTTATTAATTAAAGAAGTTTTTCTTGTTATTTATTTAACAATTTGATACACTATAAACATCAAAATATTTTAAGGAGGATTTATCATGTCTTGGGAACAAGGAATTAACATCAACAATGTAAGTACTATCATCTGTGGATCTCGTGTATTTCTCGGTGTAGGAGCCATCGAAAAAGTGGACTTTATCGCAGAAGAACTAAAAGCAAAAAATGTAACAAGTGTTTTGGTTATGACAGGAAAAGCTGCCTATGCCAAAACCGGTGCTTGGGATTATGTAACAAAAGCTTTTGATAAACATGGTATTGGATATGTCCTATACAACAAAGTGCAACCAAACCCGGAAACCCAACAAGTTGACGAAGCTGTAAGTGAAGCAAAAGCCGCTGGCTGTGACGCTGTGCTTGCCATAGGTGGTGGTAGCCCTATTGATGCCGGAAAAAGTGCAGCTATTCTTTTAGCCAACCCGGACAAATCATGCCAAGAACTTTATGAAATGAAATTTAACGCAACAGAAGCCGTTCCATTTGTAGCAATCAACCTAACCCATGGTACAGGTAGTGAAGCCAACCGCTTTGCCGTTGTTACAATTCCTGAAAAAAATTACAAACCTGCAATCGCCTATGATTGCATCTATCCATTCTATTCCATAGATGATCCGGCACTGATGGCTAGTTTACCGGCGCATCAAACCACATACGTTACCGTTGATGCCGTGAATCATGTTGTGGAAGCAGCAACTACAGTATTAAACAATCCATTTTCTATCACTTTGGGCAACGAAGTTATTACGTTAATCGCAAAATACTTACCTATCGTTTTAGAAAATCCAAATGACTTAGAAGCTCGCTACTTCCTTACTTATGCCGCTATGATTGCAGGAACTAGCTTTGACAACGGATTATTACACTATACACACGCTCTTGAACATCCACTTAGTGGTATTAAACCTGAATTGGCTCATGGTCTAGGCCTTGCTGTTCTTTTACCGGCTATTATCAAGGTGATTTATCCTGCTACAAGCACAATCTTAGCAGATCTTTTAGCGCCGGTTGTACCCGATCTTACAGCCGATGCTGCTGATGCCGAAAAAGCCGCCAATGGTATGCGTGCTTGGCTTGGAACCGTTGGCATTAAAGAAACTCTGACTGATATTGGTTTCACAAAAGACGATGTACCTGAACTTGTAAGATTGGCCTTTGAAACACCAGGACTTGCCGGACTTCTTGGCTGTGCGCCTGTGACTTGTGACAAAAAAATTGTAGAAGCTATTTATTTAGACTCTTTTTAAAATAATCATAATTCACACATCACGAATATACACATATTTACAAAAAATAGCCATTCATTGGCTATTTTTTGTTTGTTTTAATTCAAGAAACTACGGATATCATTCTCCCCATCAGAAAACAACCCGTCTTTTTTCAGCATCACCTCCAACGCTGATATCTCCGCTTCCAAATCAATAGAAGTATCATAGTACAACTTATCAAGCTGAGCTTTATAAGCAACCGTCAAGTCAGCAACGGCCTTTTCTATTTTTGTCATCGTACCTTTGATATTTTCACCGGAAACCCCTTGGAGCTCCATACTAGCATAAGAAGTAATCAATTTTTCTGTCGTTGGCACAAAGTAATCAAAAAAACGCCGCTCCGAATCAATCAATTTCGGATCTTCTTTCAAACGATACAAAATTTTATTGGTAATCGTAATGATTTCATCTGTATTCTCTACCATCTCACGATTCATAATCCCATATTTCACATGGTTCAGCGCAGAAATAAAAGCATTGCCTTGTTTTAATATCTGATCAAACGTACCATCAACATGCACCGAATCCCCTGTATTCACAGGTGTTAACGGCAATGGCCGAGGCGTAGCAAATACATTTTTCGCAGGCTCTGCAAGTTTATCCTCTCCTTGCAAAACTTTCTCCTCAAAGCGTCCAAAACTACCTACTTCCTTATTTTCAATTCGCATGCCATCATAATTTTGCTGGGTCAAAGCTACCAACGCCGTATCTTCCAATTGCATCCGCTTCTTCCTATATTCATAATCACCTTTGCCCAACAAAAAATCATAAATAGACCAATCTCCGCCGGATTTAATAAACAAAAACACCGCAAAACCTACTGCAAATAAAAAGAGACCCGGGTTCATACCAAAGGCAGACATCGCACCTACCGCCAAAAGAATAGAACCTACACCGGCTGCAATTCCCAAAGAAAAACGTGGCTTTAACGCCAATCTCTGCGCCTCAATCTCTGCATATGTTTGCGTATCCAAATAAATCGGAGTACCATCCAACTCTTCATAATCACCTACCTGATTACCACCAAATATAATCATAGGCACGGCTATCGCCAACATAAAAAACATAAAAAAGACACCCACCGTACCCAGCAATGGAACAAAACCTACACCGGTTATAATCATCCATACCGCAATGCCAATCAAACTATATAACTTTTTTGATTTGGATAAATAGGTTTTTGCTTCATCCGGGTATAAAAAGGCACCTTTCACATTCTTTTTTCTCTTTTTCTTCTCTAAACCATTGTTCTGATTATCACTATAAATTATTTCCATCGCTCGTCAATCCTTTCCTCATTGCTATAATTTTATCACAAAAGCAAAAAAATGACCAGTGACATATGTAACATTGTTTTACATTCTATTATCGCTGACCCAATTTCAGATTTGGTATAGCGTTTAAATCAAGGTTTGCCTGATTTCCGGCCAAATATTCATAATAAGCAGCGACACCTATCATCGCTGCATTGTCTGTGCAATAAATCGGAGACGGAAAATAAAACGCAATACCATTTTCTGCACATGCTTTTTTCATAACCGCACGTAGCTTTGTATTTGCAGCAACACCTCCCGCCAAAACCAATTTATCCATTTGGCAACTTTCCAAAGCTTTCATCGTATGCTCCACCAGCACATCAACCACTGCCTTTTGAAAAGAAGCCGCCACGTCAGCAGGATTATAAACAACGCCTTTCATTTGACACCCATTTACATAATTTAACACCGCAGACTTCAGACCACTAAAACTAAAGTCCAAAGGTGCATCTGCCACACGAGCCTTTGGAAAAATAATGGCTTCTGAATTTCCTTCCTTTGCCAAGGCATCCATTTTCGGACCACCGGGATAACCCAATCCTATTGTCCGAGCCACTTTGTCATAGGCCTCACCTACCGCATCATCACGGGTTCGTCCCAAAATTTCATACACACCAATATCTTTAACCAGAACCAAATGGCTATGTCCACCTGAAACAACCAAAGAAATAAAAGGGGGCTTTAACGACTGATACTCTATAAAATTAGCACAAATATGTCCCTCAATATGATGCACACCAATCAAAGGCAATCCTTTCGCAAAAGCAATTGCTTTGGCAGCTGCCACACCCACCAACAAAGCCCCAACCAAACCGGGGCCATAAGTCACAGCAATTGCATCTATCTCATCTAAGGTAACATCTGCCGTTTCCAAAGCCTCCGTAATAACCGGATTTATTTTCTCAATATGCTTACGGGAAGCAATCTCAGGCACCACGCCCCCATACAATTTATGCAAATCAATTTGAGAAGATATAATATTTGATTTGATTTCTCTACCATCACAGACAACGGCCGCTGCCGTTTCATCACAAGAGGTTTCTATTGCAAGAATATTCATTTATGCTCCCTCAAATCGAAGTTCTATTGACATTCTATCTTTCCCGGCTTTGGCATAGGGAAATATCTTTTGTACATCCCCCATAAACTCCCCCGGTTTAATCAAGGACGGGCTATAATGAGTCAGCCACAATTTCTTTACCTCTGCCGCTTTCGCCAACTCTGCCGCTTCATAAAACGTCATATGCTTATAACCCTTAGCCTTATCTAATTTATCCGGCTCGCCATACATACCTTCACAAACAAATAAATCCGCATCTTTTGCATTATCCACAATAGACTTCGTTGGTCTTGTATCCGTAACATAAGCAATTTTAAGCCCTTTTCTAGGTGCCCCTAAAACCATATCAGGGGTCCATGTGCCTTGTTGGGTTGCGACGATTTCACCTTTTTGCAAGTCCCGCCAATACATTTGCGGAATCTCCTGTGCTTTTGCTCGCTCCGGATCAAATTTCCCGGCTCTATCTATCTCCAAACTATAACCATAACAGAGAATATTGTGATTTACCTGAAAAGCTTTCAAACGATATCCCTCAAATTCAAACACCTCTTCTGAACCATTGATTTCACGGAATAAAATCGTAAAAGGCAACTCAGGCGCAATCACCCGCAAAGAATTTACGACACGTTCCAAGCCCTTTGGTCCAATCAAAGTCAAAGATTCTGTCCTATCCGCATTCCCCATAGTCAATAATAAACCCGGCAAACCACTAATATGGTCCCCATGAAAATGAGTAAAACATATCACATCAATAGGCTTAAAACTCCAACCTTTCTCTTTTATCGCAATCTGCGTACCTTCTCCGCAGTCAATCAGCAAACTACTTCCATTAAAACGGGTCATCAAAGCCGTCAACCAACGATATGGCAAAGGCATCATACCACCTGTACCCAGCAAACATACATCTAACATATCTCTATCCTCTCAAACAAAGTCTTTTCAAATATCCAAGTGCATCAAAACCGCATCTTCTTTTGGTTCATCATAATAATCCTTTCGCTTGCCATCTTGCACAAAACGATATTTTTCATAGAATCTCCGTGCTTTTTCATTGCTCTCACGCACTTCCAAAAAGAGCTTTTTAACCCCTTTTTCTCGACAAAGCGTTACCACTTTTGTCATAAGACGATTGGCAACACCTTGATGGCGCATGGACTGAATCACAGCCAAATGCAACACTTCCGCCTCTTCACCCATAACGGCCACAAAAACATAAGCGATCATCTGCCCAGCTTTCTTTGCTGTCAATGACAGAACATGAGGTTGGGCAAAAAATTTTGCAATGCCATTGATATTCCACCCATCCGGAAATATATTTTTTTCCAAATCAGCAATCACTGACAAATCTTCATTTTTCATTTCTTGCATCTCAACCCGAGCCAAATCAACCAATTTACTACGCTCTCGCTCAGCTTGTGATACTCTTAAATAATCAGGCGCATGTTGGGCTGCCGTCTCTATCTTTCCCTTTTTGAAGTATTCCATCCCCAAAGCACCTACCGCCGCCGCATTTTGTCGATTCAAAAATACCGGAGCATAAGAAACAGCTACCTCTAGCTCTTTCTCTAACTGCTCCTTATGAACAGGAACGCCATCACCTAAAAATAATACCGGCTCCCCTATTTCATTTAACAAATGAATCAAATCAACAATTGCCAAAGCTGTCTGCTCTCGCATCACTTCAAAAACAATTTGCTTTGCATCTTGCCGAAAGGTATACAAACCCGTATAAACCTGATCACGTCTGGCATCCATAATCGGGCAAATAACGCCTCCATAACCATATATCTGATAAGCTTGTGCCTCCAAAGTAGGCACATGAATCAAAGGCTTATTGAGTGCTAATCCCAAGCCCTTAGCCGTTGCCGATCCAATCCGCAAACCCGTAAAAGAACCGGGACCACCGGAAACAGCAATTCCATCAATAGAATCTAACTCCAAGCCGCTCGTTTTAGCAATCTCTGCAATCATAGGCAACAAAACTTGCGAATGTGTTTTTTTACCACCATATCCATGCGGGTAATTTATTGTATAGGAAGCCATCACAACTGCTTCATCTACCACAGCCACCGTCGCAGTCAAACCGGAACTGTCAATTGCTAAGATTTTCATGGCTTTACCCCTGTTTCATTTATTTCTTGTATCACAATTTTACGATAATCAAACCCTTGGCTTACATCTTTGATTATCGTTATCTCTGTATACACTTGCGGCATAGCCTCCAATATTAAATTCGCCCATTCAACCAAAACCACACCGTCCCCATAGACATATTCCTCAAAACCAATCTCTTCCAGTTCCGCAACATCCCCAATACGATATACATCAAAATGATAAAAAGGCAAATGTCCCTCTTGATATTCTTGAATAATAGTAAACGTTGGACTACTAATAATATCTTGTATTCCGAAACCTTTTGCAAAACCCTGTGCAAATAATGTTTTCCCTACCCCCAAATCACCTAGCAGGGCAAACACTTGACTTCGTCTTGCTTTTGCGCCAAGTTTTTCCCCAAGCGCAAAGGTTTCCTCAGGTGAATATGTTTCTATTGTCATTATAACATCCTTTAATGATGGAACAAACGTATTCCCGTAAAAGCCATCACCATATTATATTTATTACAAGCTTCAATTACATTGTCATCTCGAACAGAACCACCCGGCTGTGCGACAAATTTTACCCCGCTTTTATGCGCCCGTTCAATATTATCACCAAAGGGGAAAAATGCATCAGAACCCAAAGATACACCCGATAGCGTCGCAATCCAAGCACGCTTTTCTTCCCTTGAAAAAACCTCCGGCTTCGTAACAAAAATGTTTTGCCAAATTCCTTCTGTCAATAAATCCTCGTACTCTTCACCAATATATAAATCAATCGCATTGTCTCGATCCGCTCTGCCAATGCCATCTTTAAAATCTAGCTCCAATACTTTCGGTGCTTGACGCAACCACCAGTTATCAGCCTTTTGTCCTGCCAATCGGGTGCAATGAATACGAGATTGTTGACCCGCTCCAATACCAATCGCCTGACCATCTTTTGTATAACATACAGAATTTGATTGGGTATATTTCAAAGTAATCATCGCAATGGCCAAATCAATTTTTGCACTTTCACTTAAATCTGTATTTTCTGTCACGATATCATCAAAAAATGTCCCCTCTATTTTCAGTTCATTACGCCCTTGTTCAAAGGTAATACCAAAAATATCCTTTTGCTCAATGGGATTCGGTACATAATTTGCATCTATTTGAATCACATTATAATTGCCTTTCTTCTTTTCTTTTAATATCTTTAAAGCCTCTGGTTCATATCCGGGCGCAAGCACTCCATCCGAAACCTCACGCTTGATTAACTTCGCCGTACTTACATCACATACATCAGACAAAGCAATAAAATCACCAAAAGAAGACATCCGGTCCGCTCCTCTCGCCCTTGCATAAGCAAAAGCCAACGGTGATAATTCGCCCAAATCATCCACCCAATATACTTTCGCCAAGGCATCACTAAGAGGCAAACCTACCGCAGCTCCGGCAGGTGATACATGTTTGAAAGATGTAGCTGCCGGTAAGCCCGTCGCTTTTTTCAATTCAGACACCAACAACCAACCATTAAAAGCATCTAAAAAATTGATATAACCAGGCTTCCCAGACAATACCCGAATCGGCAGATCGCTGCCGTCTCGCATATAAATACGAGATGGTTTTTGATTTGGATTACAACCGTATTTTAACTCTAATTCATTCATTTTACCTTATCTCCAATCTACTGATTTTTATTCAAAATCTTTGTTTCTATACAACCTGTTTCAATATCAATATAACGAACAAAAAGAGACACTTTATTTTCCTCATGCAAACTATCCCACAACATATTAGCAAAAGCAATGATATCATCTTTCATGCCAATTCGCTTTGGCTCACCCTCAAAACTAGGCAAAGGATTACCATCTTCCATATAAGTATGAATAAACCGCCCCTCACCCGCTATTGGTGTTTCATAAGCATAAGTGAAACGATTGACTGAATCCGGATTGCCGTTATCGCTTTTCAAAATAGACATCGCGAAATTAAAACTACTTTTTTCTACATGCAAAATGCCTGAGATACGTGGTGTATAATTTGGCTCATCCGGCTCATAAGTACGGCTACGTAAAGACTGCTCAAAAGTCAACTGCTTGTCCATACCCTCATAAATCGTATCCGTCTGATCACCGTTTGTCACAATGATTTTATTGCCCAAAACCCGTACCGGAGCATATATAATCAAACTCGGATCCGTTAGCTTAGATGGGTCAAAAGCCTCTGTACGAATCCCATGCCCCTCTTCAACAAAGATACGATTACGACTATTTTCACTGCGCCCCATAATAAAATATGCTGTAATCGCCTTTTTGCCATCCGGACTCTTGCCAATCACAATGCCACGCCCCGGATAAGAATTCCTCTTTAATTCCTGTTCGATAGATAACAAATCCATTTTTACTCTCCTTGTACTTAACAATATGTATTCCATTGCGTCAAATATAATCTTCATAAATTATATCATAAAACAAGTTTGTCCAAAAGAGCCAAAAAATAAGCCCACTCCAAAGAGCAGACCTATTTCGCAATCTTTTCATTCTAAACCAACTCAATCAGTACTTCCATCGCCGCATCACCTTTACGTTGACCAATCTTCACAATTCTGGTGTAACCACCGTTACGATCTGTGTATTTTGGAGCAATTTCTGTAAAGATTTTTTCTACCAAATCAACTTGCTTTGTATTTTTTTTCTTTCCGGCTGCAGCCGTTGGCACTTCCGTTACAGGATAAAGCACTTTTAGCATCTGTCTCCTAGCATGAAGCCTACTGGCATTGTCCTTTTTGATGGCTTTATCCACTTCATCATAAACCGTTACTTTTTTACCATCCACAACTTCTTTGACTCTTTTGCCATCTTTATCTTTACGGGCTACTTTTGCTTTTACGGTAACTTCTTCAAAGTTATCTTTTTCTCTAACTGCCATCGCAATCAGGCCTTCTGCAATCTTACGAATTTCTTTTGCCTTTGTGTCTGTCGTACGAATCTTTCCATAATACAACAGAGCGGTTACTTGATTTCTCAATAAGGCTTTTCTTTGACTGGAAGTTCTTCCCAGTTTTCTATATTTTGCCATTGTTTCTTCCTTTCATTTGCTTATGCATCTTCGGGCTTATTAACCAAATGTACCTACTCGCTTTATTCTTCCCCATTGTTAAGTTCCAAATTTAATTCCTTTAGTTTCGCCAGTACTTCTTCCAAAGACTTACGTCCAAGGTTGCGTACTTTCATCATATCTTCCGGTGTTTTGTTGGTAAGCTCTTCCACCGTATTGATACCGGCTCTTTTCAAACAATTAAACGAACGAACGGATAACTCTAATTCGTCAATGTTCATTTCCAGAACTTTTTCTTTTTCATCATCTTCTTTCTCAATCATAACTTCTGCTGATTGCGCCACCTCTGACAAGTCAACAAACAACCTTAAATGCTCACTAAATACCTTAGCAGCAAGGCTAACCGCTTCGTCCGGATGAAGTGTTCCTTTTGTCCAAACATCCAAAGTTAATTTATCATAATCCGTCACCTGACCAACACGCGTGTTTTCTACGGTCAAATTAACCCGCTCAATCGGGGTATAAATGGAATCAATCGGAATCACACCAATGGATAAATCTTCCTTTTTGTTTTTATCCGCACTCACGTAACCTTGACCATTTGTAATCGTCAGTTCAATAAATAACTTACTGTCTGCACCACCATTTAAAGTCGCAATCACCTGCTCCGGATTCATAATCTCAATATCCGAATCCACTTGAATATCAGCTCCGGTAATAACACCTTCGCCCTCAAATTCAATGTACGCTATCTTAACTTCATCTACTTCCGAAGTGTTTTTGATTGCCAGTGACTTTAGATTCATGATAATCTCCGTCACATCTTCACGAACACCAGGAATCGAACTAAACTCATGCAAAACACCATCAATCTTCACGGAACTAATCGCAGAACCCGGCAAAGACGAAAGCATAATTCTTCTTAAAGAATTGCCCAGAGTTGCACCGTATCCTCTAGCCAATGGTTCTACTACAAATCTTCCGTACTTTTTATCTTCTGAAATTTCAGTAATTTCAATATTTGGCTTATTAAAATCAAACACTATACAGATCCTCCTATGGGATTAAATGCCTCGTTATATTTTTGCAACTCCAAATACCAAGCTATATTTGAAATTAATTTTTAGAATATAACTCGACGATCAACATTTCATCAACCGGAATATCAACTGCATCTCTTACCGGAGCTTCTTTTATAATACCTTTTAGGTTTTCAGAATCTACATCCAACCACTCCGGGATCATGTGTCCACCTGTTGCTTCCAAAATACCTGCGTATCTTGGTGACTTTTTGTGTTTTTCTTTGATTTCAATCGTATCACCCACTTTTACTAAAAAAGAAGGAATATTGACCTGCTTACCGTTTACTAACACGTGCTTGTGCCCAACAATTTGTCTTGCTTCTTTTCTTGTTCTGGCAAAACCCATACGAAACATCACATTATCAAGGCGTGACTCCAAAAGGATAATCAGGTTATCACCTGTCATACCTTTCATTTTCTTTGCTTTGGCATAATAGGTTCGAAACGGTCCTTCTAATACACCATAAATAAATTTCGCTTTTTGCTTTTCACGCAATTGTAAACCATACTCGCTCATTTTACGATTTGATCTTTTTAATTGTCTGGTTGACTTTTTATTAATTCCTAAATAGATGGGATCCATACCCAATGAACGGCATCTTTTTAGGACTGGTACTCTATTGACTGCCATGTTTTTCCTCCTAATATTAATACATGCTATTTTCTACTTACACTCTTCTACGTTTTGGCGGACGGCAACCATTGTGTGGTACCGGTGTAACATCTTTAATACTCGTAACATCAATGCCACAAGCTTGTAGTGCACGAATCGCCGCTTCTCTGCCTGAGCCCGGCCCTTTTACGAATACATCTACAGTTCTCAAACCATGTACTAAAGCCGCCTTTGCAGCTGTTTCAGCAGCCATTTGCGCTGCATATGGAGTAGATTTCCTTGAACCTCTAAATCCAAGACCACCGGCACTTGCCCATGAAAGAGCATTTCCTTGTGTATCAGTCAATGTAACAATTGTATTATTAAAGGATGACTGAATATGGGCTTGTCCCCGTTCAACGTTTTTCTTGACACGTCTTTTTGTCACTTTTCTGGTAACTTTTTTAGCCATTAAACTAACCTACTTTCTTAAAGTTAAAGTTGAAAACATTCAACCTTTTGATACTATTTCTTTTTGTTCGCAACAGTTCTCTTAGGACCTTTACAGGTTCTAGCATTTGTTTTTGTCTTTTGTCCACGCACAGGAAGTCCTCTTCTGTGACGGATTCCACGATAGCAACCGATTTCTTTTAATCGTTTGATATTCAGTTGAATCTCTCTTCGCAAATCACCCTCTACCATTTGACTATCTTCAATGATATCACTGATTTTCTTCACGTCTTCGCTAGTCAAATCACGAACGCGAGTGCTTGGATCAACGCCTGCCTCTGCCAAAATACGATTTGAACTTGTTCTACCAATTCCATAGATATAAGTCAAACCAATTTCAACACGCTTGTCTCTTGGTAAATCTACACCTGAAATACGAGCCATGTGTTTTTTCCTCCATTTTTAAAAAGTTTGTTCTTTTGTTTGGCATGAACTTGATATACATCGCCAAACCGTTGTGCCATATCGTCCCTATTATGAGGCTGCGGGCAAAACACCGACATGCCCTACTAAGTTTAAATCCTTAATATCCCAGCCCAGATGTGCATACGCACACCCTTTCTCGATACACCAATAGGTATGATGCCATCGAGGCTAAAGGCAATATACAAAATTACATGTATATGAAACAAATCTCGTTTTAAAACGATTTTGTTGCCTGCCTAAATTAAAATGATGTTCCTGTGGGTTCGAAAGAACCGCACCTCGCACTGTCAGCAATCAGCCCTGACGTTGTTTGTGCTTCGGATTTACGCAAATTACCCTCACGCTTCCTTTTCTTCTAATGATTTTGCATTTTTCGCAAATTGGTTTGACTGATGATCTAACCTTCATGTCAAATCCTCCTTCCATCCTATGCTTTAACCTGTTTCAAAGATTCTAAAGAGGTCTTTCCTCTAAAAAAGCCATCTATCAGCGTACCACAAATCACAGCATAAGTCAATAGTATCTACTTATCTCTCCAAACAATACGACCTTTACTCAAGTCATATGGGGACATCTCCAAAGTGACCTTGTCACCCGGTAAAATTTTAATGAAATTCATCCGTAATTTTCCGCTGATATGAGCCAAAACAACATGTCCATTTTCCAACTCTACACGAAACATGGCATTTGGTAGTTTCTCTACTACAACTCCTTCAATCTCGATTACATCAGTTTTTGACATCCTAGCTCCTTCCGCCAACGGCTCACTGTGTTAAAATCTTTTCAATTTCAACAAAAATCACATCTATATCCTGTGTCCCATCCACTTCCTTGATAATACCCTCTTTTGTGTAATAATCAATCAAAGGTTGGGTTTGTTCATGATAAATTTCCAAACGTTTTTTTACGGTTTCCGGCTTGTCATCTTCTCTTAGAATCAGTTCGCCGCTACAGGTATCACAAATATCTCCTGTCTTGGTTGGTGCATACTTCAAATGATATGTGGCACCACAGCCTACACAAGCACGGCGACCTGCCATACGAGTAATGATATTCTCATCCGGCACCTCTACATTGATTGCAAAATCCACCTTTTGGCCCATACCCGCCAAAGCTTTTGTCAAAGCTTCCGCCTGTGGAATCGTTCTTGGAAAACCATCCAAAACACAACCATCCGCACAATCCACTTGCGCCAAACGATCCGCAACCAAATCCACTACCAATTCATCCGGAACCAAAAGACCTTGATCCATAAACGCCTTTGCTTTCTTGCCCAGTTCTGTTCCGTTTTTGATATTCGCTCTAAAAATATCTCCTGTCGAAATATGAGGAATATGATACTTTTCAGCAATTTTTTTTGCTTGTGTACCTTTACCTGCTCCGGGTGCTCCTAACATAATAATCTTCATAATAAATACCTCACGAGAGAATACTTTAACTCGAAGGAGTTTACACACAAACTCCAATCGAGTTAAACATTGATTTGATTTTTAAAAAACTTTTCCGGGACTTCCTTTTGTATTCAAAAATCCTGAATAGTTACGCACCATCATCTTGGATTCTACTTGCTTGATCGAATCCAAAATAACACCAATGATAATGATGAGTGATGTACCACCAAATGTTACCTGTGCACCAAATACTCCATTAAAGAAGAATGGGATAACCTGCACGATGACCAAACCACAAGCACCAATAAAAATAACATGATTCAAAATTTTCTGCAAATGTTCAACCGTTGGTTTGCCCGGACGAATTCCGGGGATAAAACCACCACTCTTCTTCATATTATTGGCTATTTCCATCGGATTAAATGTAATCGCAGTATAGAAATAAGCAAAGAAGATTGTCAATACGATATAAACTACAAGTCCAATTGAATAGACCGGATAATTCGGATTAAACCAAAACTGCGAATTCATACCTCTTAAAATATGACTACCCACACCCGTTCCTTCTCCGGCTCCTATAAAAGTAGCAATTACAATTGGGAATTGCATAATCGACGATGCAAAGATAATTGGAATTACCCCTGATGTATTTACCTTTAAAGGTATATGCGTAGATTGTCCACCATAGGTCTTACGGCCTTGAATTTTTTGGGAATACTGTACCGCAATTCTTCTTTCCCCACCTTGTAGAATAATAACAAATACAAATACAACTAAAATAATTGCAAGGATAATAATCGCAGCTAGTATACCCAATGCAAGTGTACTGGCATTGGCAACAAACTGTTGGTATAACCTTGTTAAATCACTTGGCATGCCGGAAAGAATGTTAATCAACAGGACAATGGAAATACCATTTCCAATTCCCTTTTCTGTAATTCTCTCACCAATCCACATCAAGAATGCAGAACCGGCTGTTAATGTAAGTACTACAACTGCAGCATTTACAAAATTAAACTCATGCAACAAACCTTGCTGACCAAAACCAATCGCCATCGCAGTCGATTCAATCAAAGCCAAAGCCACTGTTACATAACGAGTAATCGCAGCAATTTTCTTTCTACCGTCTTCCCCATCCTTTTGCATCTCTTCTAACTTTGGAATCGCAATGGTCAAAAGTTGCATGATGATGGAAGATGTAATGTACGGTGTGATGCTCAAAGCAAACACAGACATCTGTGTAAAAGATCCACCCGTGAAAGCATCAAAAAAGTTAAATGCTTCACTTGTTTGTGCATCAAAAAAGTTCTGGATAAAAGTAGGATCAACACCGGGTGTTGGCAACTGAGACCCAAATCTTACAACAATTAACATTAAGAATGTATAAAAGAGCCTTTTTCTTATATCTTCGACTTTTAGGGCATTTCGTAACGCTTCTAGCATTAGATCACCTCTGCTTTTCCGCCAAGGGCTTCTATTTTTTCTACAGCTTTTGCACTAAATGCATTGGCTTGAACGATAAGCTTTTTCGTCAACTCTCCATTCCCAAGAATTTTTACTCCATCTTTCGGATTCTTGACAATGCCTGTTTCAATCAAAGTATCAACTGAAACTGTCATACCCTCTTCAAACCCTTCTAGGGCGCTTAAATTAATACCTATGATTTCTTTAGAGTTTCTATTTGTGAAGCCTCGCTTTGGAATCCTTCTATACAGTGGCATCTGACCACCTTCAAAGCCTGGCCTTGGTGAACCGGAACGTGCTTTTTGACCTTTATGACCCTTGCCCGCGGTTTTACCATTTCCAGAAGCGTGTCCACGGCCTCTTCTGAAATTATCACTTTGCTTTGAACCATCTGCCGGCCTCAAATTTGATAAATCCATGACGTACCTCCTTCATATCTTTTTTGCAAATACCAACACATTTGCCAAGTAGCATTCTATACTTCTTCTACTTTTACCAAATGTCTCACTTGTTGTACCATACCTCTTGTTGCTGCATTATCAGGCAAAAGAACCGTCTTGTTCAGTTTCTTTAAACCCAACGCCGCAACCGTTTTTCTATGCTTGGGGATGGCACCAATTGTCGATTTAACCAATGTGATTTTTAAATCTGCCATTTTTGTGTAACCTCCTATGCCATAACCTCTTCTACTGATTTACCGCGTAATCTAGCTACTTCTTCCGGTGTCTTAATCGTTCCAAGCCCACTCAAAGTTGCAAGAACCACATTTTGCTTATTATTCGAGCCCAAAGACTTTGTTCTGATATTTTTAATACCGGCTGCTTCAATAACGGCACGAACAGGTCCACCGGCAATTACACCGGTACCTTCCGGTGCTTTTTTCAACAATACTTGCGCACTGCCAAACTTCCCAATAATATCATGCGTTACACTGCTACTATCATCAAGAGAAACTGCAATCAAGTTCTTCGCTGCATCTTCTCTACCTTTACGAATTGCTTCCGGAATTTCCGTTGCTTTTCCTAAACCTGCACCAACATGACCATTTCCATCACCAACAACCACGAGAGCTGTAAATCTGAAGTTACGACCACCTTTAACAACTTTGGTAACACGTTTAATTGATACCACTTTTTCACTTAATTCGCCTAACTGATTAGCATCAATACGTTCTTGTTTCATTCGTGTTCTCCCTTCCTAGAAATTCAACCCAGCTTCTCTGGCTGCGTCTGCTAATGCTTTTACTTTACCTTGATAAATAAAACCGCCGCGATCAAACACCACATCCTTGATGCCTTTTTCTTTCGCTTTTTCAGCAATCGCTTTACCTAAGTATACTGCTGCTTCAACATTATTGGTTTTTTCCAAATCTGATTTTATGCCCTTTTCCAATGTAGAGGCCGCCACCAGAGTATTTCCAGCCGTATCATCAATAATCTGAGCATACATATGATTATTACTTCTAAACACAGCCAAACGTGGTCTCTCAGCAGTACCGCTGAAACGATTACGCAATTTCATGTGTTTTTTTCTACGTACTTCACTTCTTGATTTTTTAGTAATCATTTTTGCATCCTCCTTAATTATTTACCAGTCTTACCAACTTTACGTCTGATTACTTCATCAGAGTACTTGATTCCCTTACCTTTGTACGGCTCAGGTCTTCTCTTATCTCTGATTTCAGCAGCATATTGGCCGACTTTTTCTTTATCAATACCTTTTACAGTAATTTTGTTCTGGCCTTCTAGCACAGATTCCACACCATCAGGATCTATCATTTCAACCGGATGAGAGTATCCTAAGCTTAAGGTTAATTTATTGCCGGATTTTGCGGCACGATAACCCACGCCGTTTACTTCCAGTATTTTTTCATAACCATTTGTTACACCAACAACCATATTGTTAATCAATGTTCTCGTCAAACCATGAAGAGATTTCATCTTTTTCAAATCATTTGGTCTGCTAACCGATAACTGACCATCTTCACTTTTGATTTCCATTTCTTTTGGCAACGCTTTTGTAAGCGTACCCTTTGGACCTTTTACAGTCACCACATTACCCTCTGCGATATCAATTGTAACCGCTGATGGAACTGTGATTGGCAGTCTTCCTATACGTGACATACCTTACCTCCTATGAACTTAAATTTTCTGGTAAAATACCAGTTTTCAGTTATTCATGATTACCATACAAAACAAAGAACTTCTCCGCCTACACCCTCTTGTCTCGCTATTTTATCCGTAATCACACCTTTGTTTGTTGAAATAATTGCGATTCCCAACCCACCTAATACTTTCGGTACGTCAGCTGTATTGGCATACACACGCAACCCCGGCTTAGAGATTCTTTTCAGTCCGGAGATAACTTTTTCGTTTTTATCAGCACCATATTTTAATAAAATATGGATTGTTTTGAAACTTCCATCATCTACAATATCATATTTTTTGATATAACCTTCATTCAAAAGAATGTCTGCAATGGCTATTTTCATCTTAGATGCAGGTACATCTACTGTGTCATGTTTCGCAGTATTCGCATTACGGATTCTTGTAAGCATATCTGCAATTGGATCACTCATAGTCATTCTAAGTATCCTCCTTTTCATTTTACATTATGTTTCAATAATGAATATCACCAACTAGCTTTTTTCACCCCTGGAATTTGCCCTTTATAAGCCAATTCACGGAAACAAATACGGCAGACTCCATACTTCCTTAAATATGCATGTGGACGTCCACAAATTCTACAACGATTATATTCTCTTGTTGAAAATTTTGCCTTACGTTGTTGTTTTTCTTTCATTGCTGTCTTTGCCATGAATAATCTTCCTCCCTTACTTGGTGAATGGCATATTGAACTGAGTCAATAATTCACGAGCTTCTTCATCAGTGTTGGCAGTTGTAACAAAGATTACATCCATACCCCTAACTTTATCAATTTTATCATATTCAATTTCCGGGAAAATCAATTGCTCTTTGATACCAAGGGCATAGTTTCCTCTACCATCAAACGCATTGGGATTCACCCCTCTAAAGTCACGCACACGAGGAAGAGCCAGATTAATCAAACGATCAACAAATTCATACATTCTTTCCCCTCTCAGGGTAACTTTACAACCGATTGACATACCTTCTCTTAATTTAAAGTTCGCAACAGATTTTTTTGCCTTTGTGGTAACAACCTTTTGACCGGTTATTTTTTCCAAATCCGCAACCGCTGACTCCAGCACTTTTGCATTTTCTTTTGCTTCGCCAACACCCATATTTACAACTACTTTTTCAAGTTTTGGCACTTGCATTTTATTTTTGTAACCAAACTTTTTCATCATGACTTCCACAATGTCAGATTGATAATACTCTTTCAGTCTACTACTCAATGTATTGGTCCTCCTTCCTATTTCTTGTCATCAATTACTTCGCCGGTAGCCTTTGCAACACGAACCTTTTTGTCGCCCTCCATTTTAAAACCGACTCTGGTCATCTTATCATTGTGTAAATACATCACATTTGAAATATCAATGGGACCCTCTTGGTTTATGAGACCACCTGTTTGATTGCTCGCATTCGGCTTCGTATGCTTGGTAATCATATTGACACCTTCAACCAATACTTTTCCGTCTTTTTTATTGACAGAAATAACCTTACCTTTTAAATCCTTGTCTTTACCGGCGATTACCTGAACCATATCACCTTTTTTAATTTTCATCATTGACATCTAACCGCACCTCCTAAAGTACTTCCGGAGCCAAAGAGACAATTTTCATGAAATGCTTATCACGCAATTCTCTTGCTACCGGTCCAAAAATACGGGTTCCACGTGGGTTCATGTCTTCTTTTAAAATAACTGCAGCGTTTTCGTCAAATCTAATATAGGAACCATCCTTACGACGTGCACCCTTTACTGTACGTACAACGACAGCTTTGACTATCTCACCCTTTTTCACAACGCCACCTGGTGTTGCATCTTTAACAGTCGCAACAATAATATCTCCAATCGCAGCATATCTTCTGGTGGAACCACCTAACACACGGATACAAAGTAATTCTTTCGCACCGGTGTTGTCTGCTACTCTTAGTCTGCTTTCTTGTTGTATCATGCAGGTTAACCTCCTTCATAGCATTTTCTCACTTGATTTCTTACAAGCAAGCTGCTTCAATCATCTATTTCGCTTTCGACATTACTTCTACAAGTCTCCATCTTTTATCTTTTGACAATGGTCTTGTTTCCATAACTTTAACTGTATCTCCAATATTGCACTCATTATTTTCGTCATGAGCCTTTAGCTTATAAGTTCTCTTCACGATTTTTTTGTACAATGGATGTTTTACGTGGTCAACTACGGCAACAACGATTGTTTTGCTCATTTTGTCGCTCACAACCTTACCGGTACGGGTTTTTCTCAAATTACGTTCCACGGTATGACTCCTTTCTACTTACTAGCTGTAATCATGGTTTGAATTCTAGCAATGTTCCTTCTAACCTCTTTGATCCTGCTTGTGTTTTCCAGTTGATTCGTCGCATTTTGGAATCTCAGATTAAACAATTCCTTTTTCGCAGCTACTAACTCTTCATTTAATTCTTGTTGGGATTTCCCTTTTAATTCTTCTACAAATGTATTAATTTTCACTGTTATCACCGCCTTCTAAATCTTCGCGAGAAACGATTTTGCATTTGCAAGGTAATTTATGCATTGCAAGACGAAGAGCTTCTCTAGCTGTTTCTTCCGGTACACCTGCAATTTCAAACATCACACGACCCGGCTTTACCACTGCTACCCAGTACTCCAATCCTCCTTTTCCCTTACCCATACGAGTTTCGGCAGGTTTTGCCGTAACCGGTTTATCAGGGAAAATTTTAATCCAAACCTTACCACCACGTTTAATATATCTTGTCATCGCAATACGAGCAGCCTCGATTTGATTGGAACGGATCCAACAAGGTTCTGCAGCTATCATACCATACTCACCATAAGTAATTTTGTTACCTCTGGTCGCTTTCCCTTTCATGGTGCCACGGAATTGCTTACGACGTTTCACTCTTTTTGGCATTAACATTATTTATCTCTCCCTTCCTTTTCGCCTTTCGTTGGAAGAATTTCGCCTTTGTAAATCCAAACCTTTACACCGACTTTTCCAAAAGTTGTATCTGCTTCAGCGAAACCATAATCAATGTCCGCTCTTAATGTCTGCAAAGGAATTGTTCCTTCATTGTAGAATTCTGTACGTGCCATATCAGCACCACCAAGACGACCTGACACACATGTTTTCACTCCGAATGCGCCTGCCTTCATCGTACGACCCATGCAAGATTTCATAGCACGTCTAAAAGAAATACGTCCCTCTAACTGGGCAGCAATATTTTCTGCAACCAATTGGGCATCTAAATCCGGTCTCTTGATTTCTTTAATATCCAAAACCAATTTTTTATCAATGAATTTTGCCAGCTCCGCCTTTACTTTTTCAATTTCCGATCCACCCTTGCCGATTACAACACCGGGTTTCGCTGTATAAATGATAACCTTTACACGATCGGATGCTCTTTCGATTTCCATTTTAGAAATACCCGCACTGAACAATCTCTTTTTTAGGTATTTTCTGATTTTATCATCTTCAACCAAATTGTCAGCAAAATCTTTTTCTGCGAACCATTTTGAATCCCAATCTTTAATAATGCCAACTCTTAAACCATGCGGATTAACCTTCTGTCCCATCCTAGTCCTCCTTACCTTTCTCATTCAACACAATCGTGATATGACTCATACGTTTTTCAATACGATATGCACGACCTTGTGCTCTAGGTTTGATTCTTTTCATTGTAGGCCCTTTGTTTGCATAGCACTCTTCAATGAAAAGATTTTCGGCTTTCATACCATCATATTTTTCATTGTTTTCTGCATTGGCAATTGCTGATTTTAATACTTTTTCAATTACACTTGAAGCGTATCTTGGATTATATGCCAGAATCGCCAGTGCCGATTGCACATCTTTTCCTCTAATGGCATCCAATACAAAACAAGCCTTTTGAACAGATACACGAGCATAAGAAATCTTTGCATAAGGTCTTGTCTCTTTTTGCGCTTCGTTTCTTGCTCTTTTAATTTGCGATCTATGTCCTTTAGCCATTGACTAAAACCTCCTTAACTTTTTATCCTAGACTTCTTCTCATCTTTTCCGTGGCCTCTGTATGTTCGAGTAGCTACGAACTCGCCTAATTTATGTCCTACCATATCCTCCGTTACATAAACCGGAACATGCTTTCTTCCATCATGCACAGCAAATGTGTGTCCAATAAAAGACGGAAAAATGGTTGAACGGCGAGACCATGTCTTTACAACTGATTTATTTCCATCGGCGTTCATCGCATCAACTTTCTTCAACAAACTCGCATCTGCGAATGGCCCTTTTTTAAGTGAACGACCCATAGGGTTACCTCCTCTTTCTATTTAACAGCTCTACCATCTCTTCTTCTGATAATCAATTTATTAGAAGATTTGTTTTTCTTACGTGTCTTCAAACCAAGTGCCGGTTTGCCCCAAGGAGTACTCGGACCCGGACGGCCAATGCCGGTTTTACCCTCACCACCACCATGTGGATGGTCATTTGGATTCATAACAGAACCACGAACGGTCGGTCGAAAACCCATGTGACGCTTACGTCCTGCTTTACCAATATTAATCAAGTTATGGTCGCCATTTCCAACCACACCAATTGTAGCTCTACAGATAATCGGTATCATTCTGGTTTCCCCGGACGGCAAACGCAAAGTAGCATACTTTCCTTCTTTTGCCATCAACTGTGCACTATTGCCAGCGGAGCGAACAATCTGTCCACCTTTACCCGGATACAACTCAATGTTGTGAATTTGTGTACCAACCGGAATATTCTCAAGTGGCAAGCAATTGCCGATTTTAATCTCCACGTCAGGACCATTCATAACTTTCATGCCATCGGTCAAACCTGCCGGTGCAATGATATAAGCCTTTTCTCCGTCTGCATAACTAAGCAACGCAATGTTAGCTGTTCTGTTTGGATCATATTCAATGCCAATCACTGTAGCAGGAATACCATCCTTGCGTCTTTTAAAATCAATCACTCTATATTTTCTTTTGGCACCGCCGCCACGATGTCTCACTGTAATTTTTCCTTGATTGTTACGACCGGCTTTTCTGCTTTTAGACTCTAACAAAGATTTCTCAGGCGTCTTCTTTGTGATTTCGGCAAAATCAGAACCAGTCATAGCTCTTCTGGAAGGTGTATATGGATTATATGTTTTGATTCCCATTGCTTATAGCTCCTCTCTACAGACCTTCAAACAATTGAATTTCTGCACTCTCCGCAGTCAATTGAACGATTGCCTTTTTTGTCTTTGCTGTTTTACCAAAGGTTCTACCACGTCTTTTTGTCTTACCTTCAAGGTTCATCGTATTGACACTTTTTACCTTTGTTCCATTAAACATCTTTTCAACAGCCTCTTTTACTTGATTTTTTGTCACTTCCGGATGCACTAGAAATGTATATTTCTTATCAGCCATAAGCTCCATGCTCTTTTCAGTAACCACCGGTTTAAGGATTACATCATAATATTTGATATCAGCCATTATGCATACACCTCCTCAATCGTTGTAACCGCAGCTTTTGTTACGATAACTGTGTTATATTTTAAAACGTCAAATACATTGATTGTATTGGTACGAGCTGTTTTTATATCGGGAATATTTCTAGCCGAAACTTCCACGTTTGTATTTCCATCCTCTAATACCACCAATGCTTTGTTCACTTCCAATTTATGTAACACATCTTGGAATCTTTTTGTTTTGATTTCATCAAAGTTGATTTCATCCAAAACAATCAATTTATTTTCAAGTACTCTTGAAGAAAGTGCTGACTTTAATGCAGCTTTCTTTTCTTTTTTATTCATCTTAAACGAATAATCTCTTGGTGTTGGTGCAAAAACAACACCACCACCTGTCCATTGAGGAGATCTTGTTGAACCTTGCCTTGCATGACCTGTTCCTTTTTGTCTCCATGGTTTTTTACCACCTCCACGTACTTCCGAACGGGTTTTGGCTTTTTGTGTTCCCTGCCGTTTGTTTGCCAATTGATTCACCACTGCCATATGCACTAAATGCTCATTTACTGCAACACCAAACACAGCATCGTTTAATTCGATCGAACCAACTTCTTTCCCTTCGATATTATAAACAGATACGTTTGCCATCTGTATGTTCCTCCTTCCTAATGTCTATCGGACTAAGCCTTAACACTCTCTTTAATCGTTATAAGACTTTTCTTTGGTCCCGGTACAGAACCTTTTACCAGTAGCAAGTTATTTTCTACATCCACACGAACTACTTCCAGGTTTTGCACTGTAATTTTCTTGTTCCCCATTTGACCAGGCATTTTTTTACCTTTTACTACCTTGCCCGGATCCGTGCCCGAACCACTAGAGCCATGATGACGATGATGTTTGGAACCGTGAGTCTTAGGACCTCTGCCAAAGCCGTAACGTTTGATTACACCTTGGAAACCCTTGCCCTTGGAAACAGCCGTTGCATCAATTTTATCACCCACTTCAAACACATCTGCTTTCAGCTCTTGCGCCAACGTATATTCTTCCGCATTTTCAAATCTGAATTCCCGCACAAATCTTTTACCGGAAATACCAGCTTTATCAAAATGCCCTTTTTCTGCCTTTGTCACACCATTTCTATGTGCAATTTCCTTTTTACCACTACCATCTTTTGTAACAATCTTTTCTTTTCTATCAACAAAAGCAACTTGTATCGCTTGGTAACCGTCGTTTTCTTCTGTCTTAACCTGAGTCACCAAACACGGACCCGCTTGAAGAACCGTTACAGGAACCAACATGCCTTCGTCATCGAAGATCTGAGTCATTCCAACTTTTGTCGCTAAAATAGCTTTCTTCATATTTCAATAACCTCCTGTGATTTACAGCGGAACGCAAAAACACGTTCATCCTAAATTTAGGAATACTGCGTAAAATTAATGTAACTCTCATATTTCCGAATCGCTAAAGTCGATTCCCCATTTGAGATCTGACCACGCATCACTCGCTTGCATAAGCTCGTTCTTATCTGGCCTTCATCTTGATGTCAATATGAACCCCTGCCGGCATCTCTAATCTGGATAATGCATCAACCGTCTTTTGTGTGGGTGCGATAATATCAATCAATCTTTTGTGTGTCCTTTGTTCAAACTGCTCCCGAGAATCTTTGTACTTATGTACCGCTCTCAAAATCGTAACAATCTCTTTCTTGGTTGGAAGGGGTACTGGCCCACTTACTTGTGCTCCGTTTTTCTTTACTGTTTCGGTAATTTTCTTTGCGGATGAGTCCACCAATTGATGCTCATACGCTTTTAATGTGATTCTCATTACTTGACTTGCCATAAAAAAAGTCTCCTCCTTTTCGTACTTTTCATTCAGTACGACAAGCGGTGACTGTACACTCTGCCGTGTGTGTCGCAAATAACCCACAGACATCCCAATAGTATTTCCATATGAAATATGATAAAATATATCAGTTATGATTCGTACAGTGACTTGTCGTCAGTTTCCCAACTTGACATTTGCTCCACGTAAAAACCTGATTTCAGCGGACGAACACCACTTCATCAACAACCTCACGTTTCCTCGCTTTTATGCCACAGCTTTATCATTATAGCGAATCACACGACACATTTCAAGAACTTTTTAGGGAATATTGTATTTTTTTTAGTACAATATTCCCTTTCGCACGGGTTTTAAATCATCGTGCTCCAATTACTCTTGTTCTTGTGCAAATTCACTAACAACTATTGCAACTTTTAGTAGGCTTTTTCTATTTACAACAAAAAAGTCTATCTGTATAATGTAATTAGTTTTAAAAACCATTTTATAAAACTAGTTGCAAAAGATTATTTACTCTATCATATTAGAAAATGAGGACTGTATTGTATGAATACTAATTATGTTTTAGAATTACAAAATATTACAAAGAAATACCCAGGGGTAACCGCTTTAAATGACGTTTCTATGCGTGTAAAAAAGGGCGAAATATTAGCTCTCATTGGTGAGAACGGAGCAGGGAAATCTACATTAATAAAAACTTGTTCCGGCGCAGTAATTCCAACATCAGGCAAAATTATTGTAAATGATAAAGAATATACAAACATGACTCCTCAGCTAGCATCAGAAAATGGAATTGCTATTATTTATCAGGAATTTAATAATGTTGGCGAACTATCCGCAGCAGAAAATCTATTTCTTGGACATCCGATAAAAAAAGGCATTATGATTGATAAAAAAGAAATGGAAAAACAAGCTTCTCAAGCCTTTGCACAACTAAATATTAAAATTGATCCTAAAGCATTGGTTAAAAACCTAACAGTAGGTTTTCAGCAAATGATTGAAATTGCCAAAGCAATCCATCAAGATGCAAAAATTTTAATCATGGATGAACCTTCTGCACCTTTAACAAGCTCTGAAGTAGAAAGTATGTTTACCGTTGTAGAATTGCTAAAGAAAAAGGGTGTTTCCATCGTTTATATATCACATCGCCTGGAAGAAATCTTTCATTTATCAGATAGAATCGTCGTCTTAAGAGATGGGGAATATATCGATACACTTATTACAAAAGAAAGTAATACGGATCAATTGATAAAACTTATGGTCGGCAGAGAATTAACAGAATCTTATCCTTTCAGAAATAAGTGTATTCATGAGGATGACGTTGTCTTTGAGGCTCAAAATGTCTTTGGTAATGGTGATGAAAACATTAGTTTGAAAATTCACAAAGGTGAAGTGCTTGGTTTAGGCGGACTTGTTGGAGCAGGACGCACAGAGTTGGCACAAATGATCTTCGGAGCCGTTCGAAAAGAAAAAGGAAAATTCATCTTCAAAGGCAAAGAAATAAATCCAAAAACACCAAGGGAGGCGATTGATATCGGCATTGCTTTGGTTCCGGAAGATAGAAAACGCCATGGCGCATTGCTCGGAAACTCTATTATGAGCAATATCAATATGCCTATCTATAATAGAACGTCAAAATTCAGTATTATTAACGCACGCGTTGAACGAGATACAGCCAATCGTTACAAAGAAGATATGGCTATTAAAACGCCAAGTTTAAATCAATTGGTAAAAAATTTAAGTGGTGGAAACCAGCAAAAAGTAATCCTAGGGAAATGGCTTGCGGCTGAAGCTGAGCTTATCATTTTTGACGAACCAACTAGAGGCATTGATGTAGGAGCAAAATATGAAATTTATAAATTGATAAATAATTTAGTAGAAAATGGTAAGACCGTACTCTTGATTTCTTCTGAAATGGAAGAGCTAATGGGTATGTCAGATAGAATCATCATTTTAAATGAAGGACGGATAACCGGTATGTTAGATAAGGCTAATTTTAACCCAGAATTGATCATGGCATATGCCTCCGACACAAAAGAAGTATAGAAACTAGTTAACAGACTTTTGATTTATTATTATATGGGAGTACATATGACAAAAAAAGTGATTGCATCAGATGAAATCAAAAAAAGAAATAGACAATCTATATACAAATACATTCGAGAGAATACCGCTTTGTCTAAGCAAGAAATTTCCTTTGGCTTACATTTGAGTTTACCAACAGTAAGCCAGAATATTCAATATCTAACAGAAACCGGCCTAATTGAAAAAGCATCTTCAGACATTAAAACCGGTGGGCGTAATGCTACTTCCTATGCATGCGTGCCAAATCATAAAGTTGCAATCGGCATTTATTTAACGGCAAATCATATTAATGGGGTCGCAGTTAATTTATTGGGCCAGATAATAGGTTCTAAAAAATTAAAAATTTCTTTTGCTATTGATCATGATCAATATCTAAAAGAAATCGCAGATGTTGTAGAAAGCATAAAGATAGCATCCCATATTTCCGATGAAGCACTCTTAGGTGTTGGAATTGCAGTTCCGGGTTTAATATCTGAAGAAGGCGAAGAAGTTATTTATGGTTATTCCTTAAATTTCACCGGAAAAACAAGAGCAGAAATCACAAAGTACATCCCCTATCATAATCTTCTTTTACATGACTCTTTCGTGGCAGGATATGCTGAAGTCTGGAGCAATCAGGACATAGAAAACGCTTTTTATATTAGTTTAAATAAAAGTGTTGGTGGCTGCTTTATTGTGAATCGGCAAATATATGCAGGAAATTCAAAAAAAGGCGGCGAAATTGGACATATGACTGTTGTCATGGAAAATGGAAAAAAATGTTTTTGTGGGCAATATGGATGTTTCGACACAGTGGCAAATACAAGTAATTTAGACAAATATACAAATGGTGATTTATCCGATTTTTTTGATTTAGTTAAAAGAAAAGATTTAAACGCTCAAAATATTTGGCACGAATATCTAAAAAAATTATCTCTTGCAATTCACAATATTAGGCTGTTGTTTGATTGTGATATTATTATTGGCGGCAACGTAGGAGAATATATGGAAGAATATCAAGAAGACTTGTTCCAATTGATTGATACAAAATATCCTTTTGCTCACTTTGCAAAAGATTATATACATCCGTGCAAATATAAAACGGAAGCAACCCCAACCGGTGCCGCGCTTAGACTAATTGATAAGTATGTAAATCGCATTTAGTACAATATCGTATATTCGATTGACCGAAATCAGTCAAAAATCTTAAAATAATGACTGGATAATCACTATTAATATTGTTATCATCTACTTAATAGCTGATGTGGTTATATAAAATTTTAGGAGGATTACAAAATGAAAAAGAAACTATTATCACTTATTCTTTGCTCCATATTAGGACTTACTTTATTGGCCGGATGCGGAAATGGAGCAACAGATACCCCAACAACAGACGTACAAGATACTGAAAATGCAAACGAAACAGAAACAGGGGATACAAATGATGGGAGCACTTTTAGAGTTGGTATCACACTCCAGAATCTTCAAAATCCTTTTTGGGGTGGCCTTGCAGCATATATGGAAACCCTAATGACTGAAAAAGGATGGGAATATACTATTTTAGATTGTGATGACAATTCGGCTGTGCAAATAAGTCAAGTCGAAAACTTTATTGCTTCTGGCAAAGACTTAATTTTAGCTCACCCCTCTGATCCACAAGGTATCGAAGAAGTCTTTAGGCAAGCACAAGAAGCCGGTATTATTACCATGAGTTGGGATGATATTCTCGAAAATAGTAACCTCAACTGGATTCTGGATAATACAGAGTTAGGTTATGCAATCGGTTCAGCCGCCGCAGATTTTATAAATGAACATTATACAGCTGATGAACCCGCACAAGTTATTATGATAAATTATCCTGCTACACCCGTTTTACTTGAAAGAGAGACAGGCATATTGGATGCCTTGGAGGCGAATGCCGCCGGCCTATATGAGGTAATTGCAAGCCAACCCGCTCTTGACGCAGCAACAGCCATGTCTCACGTGGAGACTATTTTACAAGCCAACCCTAACGCTAGCGTTGTGGTGAGTATTGGTGCCGGAGGTGATGTCGGAGCAAATGAAGCCTTTATGGTAGCTACAGGCGGAGATATTCCGGACGATATGGGTATTTTTTCGGCAGATGCAACTTTACAACAACTAGAAGCCATTCAAGCCGGTCAGGCAACACGAGTTTCTGTAGGATTTGAAGGTTCCAGTAGGCGTACCGCCATAGCCGTTGTTGATTTATTTGAACAACTCTTAAGCGGTGGTGATTTACCGCAAAATATCGTAAGAATTCTTACACCAATTGATATCAATAATGTGGATGACTTTATCGCAGATTATAGGAATTAGTTTGATTTATATATTTCATTTTTTCTTGTGAAATGTAAAATGACATCACTACAAGAGTAATCGATATTTGACCAACTAGTTAGCACATAAATAATTTCAACCTGCTGACTAGTTGGTTTTTTAAAAAGGAGGCTTATTGTTTATGCACAATTGGAAAGATAGTGCAAAACGTATTACAACATATTTTAATAAACCAAACGGAAAAATCACCTTAGGTATAGATGGATATATAGATGAAGTATGGCAAATCATCGCTTCAAAAAAAGGAAAAGCAGAGTACATTTTTTTAGATAAAATGAGAGATTTTTCTGATGCAATTCACGATTCAGGCACAGGAGGCTTCTTAACTGAAATGCTTCCAAAACGAAGGAGTTATGGTGGCTTTGGTTGTAATACAGGCAAGGCCGTGGGTAACTTAGGTTTTGATCTTACATTGATTGGCACTTATGGAACAGATAGCATTGACCCTTTATTTTTAGAGTTCAGTCAACAATATAAATTGTTTTCTGTTGGTAATCCTGGTATTGCTCAGGTGTTTGAATTTACAGATGGAAAGATTATGTTGGTTCACGTGGCAGAGACTAGTAATCTTAATTGGGAGCAAATGATCCATGCTTTGTCATATGATACTTTAAAAAAAATATATAGTGAAGCTGACATTGTTGGACTTGGTTATTGGTCACTACTTTGTAACTTTGATGACATCATATCAAAGCTATATACACATTTCCTGGAAAACGGAAAGTGCAAAAGAGTTTTTTTTGATTTTTCTGACTTTCGTAAGCATGACAAAGAAACATTATTTAATACTTTTCATATTTTAGGAAATTTAAATAAAAAAATTCCTATGACCTTAAGTGTTAATGAACATGAGGCTAAAATTTTATACTCTTATTTCGGTAAAGATTTCGAAGATGGCAAACCTGAATTAGCAAAAATCGGTATTGATTATATTCGAACAAAAATTGGCATGGATGAGCTTGTTATTCATACTCCCTCTTTTGCTGCCGCATCATCAGCAAAAGAAGGAAATGCCATTGTGCTACAAAGGTTTTGCAAAAATCCGGTTATTACGACAGGTGCGGGTGATAATTTTAACGGGGGATATTTAGCTGCAAGTGTAAGAAGTAAAGAATTAAATTTAAGCGAACGGTTATTAATCGGAAATGCCGCAACCGGAAGCTATATCAGAACGGGCAAAGCACCTAATACAGAAAGATTATTAACTGAAATTCATGAAATCGGAAAGGAGAAATATGAAAATTGTAAATGGCTACCGATTAATGGAATATGCCAAAAAAAATCAATTCATACTACCCGCCTTTAATACGACAAATCTCGAAATGACAATCGGAATTTCCAATGGTTTAGCTAAAGCGAAGCTACCGGGATATATTCAAGTTTCTTCCAGTAATCTCAAATTGTCAAATCCTAACATGATGGTTGAGATTACAAAAAATGCGCTTAAGCATATCGATATTCCAATCGCCTTGCATTTGGATCATGGACAGTCTTTTCAAGATGTTAAAGATTGTGTCGATGCAGGTTTTACTTCCATTATGATTGATGCCTCTCATTTAAGCTTTGAAGAAAACATTACAGAAGTAAAAAAAACTGTAGATTATTGTCATTTTTATGGCATTCCTGTAGAAGCAGAACTAGGAGCATTAGGCGGAAAAGAAGAAGATATCAATAATGAAACCGGGTCTACGACGGATCCTGAGGTTGTCAAAGAATTTGTTGAACGCTCAGGCTGTGATTTGTTGGCAGTATCGGTCGGAAATGTTCACGGCTTAGATTTACAGCCAAATGTGAATTTACAATTGTTAAAAAATATATCTGATGTATCACCGGTACCTCTTGTTATGCATGGTGGTTCGGGCATTCCCTTTGATACTATTCGAAAAGCCAAAAAATTTAATTTACTTAAAATAAATTACGGGGCAGATTTACGAAAAGTTTTTATCGAAAGTTTTGGGAAAGAATATCAAAAAAATCAAAATGCACATGATGTGATTCGTTTAAGCATGATTGCCGTATCAAATGTAAGCAATAAAGCTAACGAATTAGTAAAGGTAATCAATGGTTATTGAAATGAATGGTTATTGAAATGAATGGGTGATTAATTATGAATTACTATATAGGTATTGATATCGGTACATCATCCGCAAAATTATTACTGCTGGATGACCAAGGTAGCGTACATGCACAAGAACGTGTATGCTACGACTTGTTGCAAACTCAAACAGGCTGGTTCGAAATTGAACCAAATGAATGGTTTAAGGCTACTATCGTAGGTATTAAAAAACTACTAATAAAATTTGACCCTAAAAAAGTAAAAGGCATTGGTTTCACCGGTCAAATGCATACAACAGTATTTTTGGATAAACATGGGAACTCTATTCGACCAGCTTTATCTTGGAATGATACCCGAACCTCTGAATATCTTGAATTAATTAAAGAAAAAATATCAAATTATAAGGACTTGCAGCATATTTCAGGAATCATTTCCACCGGAAGCCCGGCAGTCAACCTACTTTGGTTAAAAGAACAAGAAGCCGGCAACTTTAAAAAATTACATAAAATCCTAATCGGGCCAGACTACTTAACATATCGCTTTTCAGGAAAATATGGGGCTGATTATTGTGAAGCCTCAACTTCCTCCCTTTATGATATTCACAACAGAACATGGTCCGAAAAAATGTGCAACATCATAGGTATACCACTCTCTATATTGCCCCCTGTTTATCATAGCGGCTATAAAGTAGGAGTTATTCTGCCTGAATTATCAGAAGTTCTAGGTTTTAATAAAGATGTACAAATAATAATCGGAACGGGGGATAATCCAGCCACTTATTTTTCATCTTCTATGCTAAAAAATAAGGAACCAATAATATCTCTAGGCACTTCCGGAATATTAATGTATAATCGTTGCACAGTCAATGAAAAGTCAAAAGGGAAATCAACATTATTTTCAATTAATGATAAAGATTTTTATATTATCGTGCAAGGAGCAGTTCAATCTTCCGGAAGTTGTTATAATTGGTGGGTAAAGAAATTTATTGAAGTGCAAGATTTTGATGAAATAAAAAATAACGTAAACATTACAAAGCCAATTAATCATCAATTGTTATTCTATCCTCATTTAAATGGCGAAAAAACCATTTATGCTGATCCGCATTTGAAAGGTGCATTAATCGGTATTGGCACAGATGTTGATAAAGAGGAAGTGACCAGAGCCATTTTCGAAGGCATAAGCTTTGCATTTAAGCAATTAATTGAGCAAATGCAAATAGATGAAAATTTTAAAGTGGTCAAAGTAACCGGAAGAATGTCAACAGTTCGTCCTTTTATTCAGATATTAGCAGATATTTTACAAGTGAAAATAGAAACAGATGACAACATAAGCGCCGTGCAAGGAATGGCAATTATTACTGCACAAAGCTGCGAGAACAAACTTCTAAACAAAGAAACAGGGCGAAATACGCAAATATTTTACCCTAGGAGCTCTTATAGCAGGATTTATGTTGATAAATATCAAAAGTATAAAAAAATCTACCACTCAATCAAAGAAGTATATTGTTAAACTCAAGTTAAGATAACTTCACTCCCTTGATCTTGAAAAGCTTTCACCGCCTCATCCCCAAGTTTACTATCTGAGATTAAATACTTAACTTGATTGGGCTTCGCGGCAATAGATACACCACCTTGGTTATATTTTGAGCTATCAACAAGAACACAAACTTCCTTACTTGCTTGAATACAAAATCTATATAAAGCAATAGAATGATTACGGTTTGTAAAACCATGGTTTTCATCAAAACCCGAACAACCCATAAATAGTAAATCCGCCCGTAAATAACTCAAACTTGAATGAGAAAGGACACCACCAAATTCGGATTCTTCATGATTATAGAGTCCACCCAAGGCAATCAATCGAATATTGGGTAATGCCTTAAGTTCATTTAAAACAATCAGAGAATTCGTTATAATTGTGATTTTCTTTTTCTTAATATATTGACAAATGAACCCAACGGTCGATCCACTCAGGAGAATAACTGTTGAATTGTTTTTTATTAATGTAGCAGCTTGTTTTGCAATCTTAGCCTTATTATTTGTGTTTAATTTCTGACGTTTTGCAACCAAGGTTTCTATATCTTCACGCAAAGAATAAGCCCCACCATGAAATCTATGAATTTTACCAAGGCTTTCAAGTTGGGCAATGGAACGCCGTGCAGTACTAGCACTGATAGAAAGGTCATTGCACATCTGCGCAACGGTAACATGCTGTTTATCATTTATATATTGTAAAACAATGTTTCGATTAATCATCTACTGAAATCATCTTTCCTGTTTATGATTACAGTATAAAGGAGGACAATTAAAAATGAAAGCATTTTTTATTACTGAGCCCAATATGTTTGCGCTCAAAGAAATTGAAAAACCAGCGCCAAAGAATGATGAGGTATTAGTTAAAGTACGTGCATCCGGTTTTTGCGGTACGGATATACATACTTTTAAAGGAGAACACCCAACTATTTATCCCATTATTCCCGGACATGAGTTTTCTGGTATTGTTGAAGAAATAGGTGCTTCTGTGACAACTTTTAAAAATGGGGATGCTGTCATTGCTGATCCAAATATTTTTTGCGAAAATTGTTATTATTGCAAGCAAAACATGCAAATCCACTGTGAAAACATTAAAGTGCTTGGAAACACCATGAATGGAGCCTTTGCAGAATATGTTATTGTACCTGAGCGCTGCTTGTTTCATGCTGATAAAATTGATTTCATTTGTGGAGCTATGGCAGAACCTCTTGCCTGTGTAATTAACTCTTACAATAAAGCTTCTGTGCCACTTGGAGGAAGTGTTTTAATTTATGGGGCAGGAACCATTGGATTAATGCATTTAATGATATGCCTTAGAGCAGGCGCTTCGACAATCACAATTGTCGATATAAAACCAGCTCAATTAGAAATAGCAAAAACCATTGGAGCGAACCATGCTTTCATGTCTGATGCAAACCTTGAAAGAAAACTGAAGGAAATTCAACCTCGAGGATATTCATATGTTGTAGACGCTTCCGGCGTACCGGAAGTAATCGAAAAAGCAATTCCCCACTTAGCAAAATCGGGAACATTTATCGCTTTTGGTGCTTGTCCTGAAGAAAGTAAAATTTCCATAAATCCCTTTCATCTATATTATAATGACTGGAAATTAATCGGCTCTTATGCCTTGGAAAAAACCATGCCACAGTCCATCGCACTATTAAAAGATGGTGGTATGGATTTATCCGTTTTAATTGGAAAAACTATCACTTTAGACGAAATGCCAAAACATTTTTTAGAATTTTGTCAAGGCAAAACAAACAATAAAATTATCGTAAAATTTGAATAAAGGAAGGTGGACATAATGGGGAAAACAATTTCTAAAAGAATAAAGAGCGAAAACTTTAAAAATGCAATCATTTACCATTTTAAAGATAAGGCAATCTGGATTGTATTTATCATACTATTTATTGCTTTTTCTATCGCAAACCAACGATTCATGACTGTGGGAAATCAGCTTTTGATACTAAGGCAAGTTTCAATGTTTGGAATTGCGGCAATTGGCATGACCTTTGTTATCTTAACCGCAGGAATAGATTTATCGGTAGGTTCCATTATTAGCATTGTAGGTGTTATATGTGCCTCCTTAATGGTATATTCGAATACAAATATGTGGCTCGCAATTCTAGTCGCACTTTTTGCTGCAACCATTATAGGATTAATCAATGGTGTAATGGTGGCTTCCGTTGGAATCCCCCCTATTATTGCCACCTTTGCTAGTCAGATTGTTGTGCAAGGTATTGCTCTGATTATCGCTGATGGAACTCCTGTATTTGGTTTTACGGATGATTTTAGAATAATTGGGCAAGGTATGTTGTTTGAATCTTTTTATCATATTCCCTCCGTACCCATTCCCATACTAATTATGATTTTCTGTTTCGCTGCAGGTAGCTTTATATTAAACAAAACTTATTTTGGCAGATATTTTTATGCAATTGGGGGAAATGAAGAAGCCTCCAGACTTTCCGGCATTCGTATCAAAAGAATAAAATATGCCGTTTATGCCTTATCCGGATTCTTTTCCGGGCTTGCAGGAATTGTGCTTCTTTCGAGAACACATTCAGCTCAGCCAACCTCCGGAATGGGTTGGGAATTTGATGTAATTACTTGCGTTGTCCTTGGTGGTGTTTCTATCAATGGGGGATCCGGTAAGTTTTCTAATGTTATTGCTGGTGTACTAATTATTGGTATTCTCACCAATGGAATGGTGCTAATGGATATTAGTATGTTTACGCAAATGATTGTTCGAGGCTGTGTACTTGCACTGGCAGTTGGATTTGACTGTATACAAAAAAAGAGACAAGTTGTATAATAAACAAAAAGAGAATTTAGGGGTTAACTTTATGTGGATAGCAGATAGATGGCAAGATTACACCGTTTTAGATTGTTCCAAAGGTGAAAAATTAGAACGATGGGGCAACTATATTTTACTTCGACCCGATCCGCAAATCATCTGGGACACCCCCAAAATCTTGCCGGAATGGAATCAACTAAACGGCCATTACCACCGTAGCAATAGTGGTGGTGGCGAATGGGAATTTTTTAATTTACCCCGGCAATGGCAAATCAAATATGATAACTTATGCTTTCACTTAAAACCTTTCAGTTTCAAACATACCGGTCTCTTCCCTGAGCAAGCCGCAAACTGGGATTGGTTTTCGAAAAAAATCAAGAAAACCAATCGTCCCATCAAAGTATTAAATCTATTCGCTTACACAGGTGGTGCAACATTAGCCGCTTTGGCAGCCGGTGCTCACGTCACGCACGTTGATGCTTCCAAAGGTATGGTACATTGGGCCAAAGAAAACGCCGCTTCTTCGAATTTAATCGACGCACCGGTACGTTGGCTAATTGATGATTGTGTCAAATTTGTAGAACGAGAAATACGACGCGGCAATACTTATGATGCCATCATCATGGATCCGCCCTCTTATGGCAGGGGACCCAAAGGTGAAGTCTGGAAAATTGAAGAAAGTATACATCCTTTTATAAAACGATGTACACAAGTGCTCTCCAAGGACCCACTTTTCTTTTTGATTAACTCCTACACCACCGGACTTGCCCCAACAGTGCTATCTTACATGCTTGCCACAGAGTTAAAACCTTGGGGTGGTACTGTAGACGCAGGAGAAATCGGTCTAAAAGTTTCGTCTAATGGACTGACACTGCCCTGCGGTGCTTCCGGTAGATGGACAAGTTAAACTCATCTAGTCTGCTTTATTTGTATTGTAAGAAAAAAGAAGAAATTTTTTCTTATATTCCCTTTTTCAACTTGCATTTCCTCATCAAGTATCAGATAATAATTATAATAACATTTTTAGTTCTGAATTTTTTAGTAAATGACTAAAAGAAACGGAGGAAAAAAAGCATGAAGTACTTAAAAAAAGGACGAATCTTAATTGAAAACATCGCCATTTATACCACCGCAGTGATTGCCATCGTAATGCTACTGGTCAGCATTCTTCATGTCCATCGCTTAGAAGATGCCCTTTACAATCTACTGGAAATGAGTCGCTTTGTACAACGTTTTGTTGGCATTGCTATGCTCATCATGGTTGTAAATCTATACAAAAGAAAACGTATGGCTTGGATTATCACGGTTGCCGCCTTAATCATCAGTATTATAACTCATATTTTACGGCTGGGTCACTTCGTACCAACTACATTACTTATTATCAAAAGTATTGTCCTCATTGTCTTATTTGTGTGTCATGCTGATTTTTGCTGTCCGCCGGACAAACGCTCCACCCGCATCAGTGCTGTTTTAGGACTGCTTGCTTTGTTTGGCATTCTATTGCATGAGCTATTTGGCACAAATAGCCACTTAGAGACATTTTCAACGTGGATGGCGTGGATTACCGCTTTGATGGCTTTGCTTTTTGTTTTACGCCCATTTATGCCAAAATCAATGACCACGCAAGAAGAACAGGAAAAGGCGCGCAACTTGCTACGTCGCTATGGGCAAAATCCCAGCTCCTACCTCACATTAGAAGAAGATAAAACATTATATTTTAGCCAAATCGTCGAAGGTGTTGTTGCTTATGGTACCATTGGAAGTACCATTGTTGTGAATGGAGATCCTATCTGCGCACCAGCTGATTTTACTGCTTTACTCGATGAATTTACCGAATATGCCATAAAAAGTGCACATAATCTATTTTTCCTCGGTACATCAGATGCTTTTTTAGAAGAATATAAAAAACAAGGGTATGGTTTTGTAAAATGTGGCGAAGAGGCACGTTTTGATTTAGAAGAATATAATATTACCGGCAAAAAAGGGCAACGTATGCGCTCAAACATTCACCATGCTACCAATGCCGGACTCACTGTACATGAATATAAAGTTCTAGAAAAACGTGAGCCACAGCTAGATGCCGCATTTGACCGAATTACCAGAGAATGGCTGGATGCAAAATCCAGCGGTGAACTGGAGTTTTCCGTAGGTGGTGTCGGCTTAAAAGAGCCCATGGATAAACGTTACTTTTATGCCATCAATCCGGAGGGTGTCATGCAAGGTTTCGTTGTATTTGTACCTTTTACGGATTCCAAAGGGGAAGGTTATATGGCTGATGTGACCAGACGTTTGAATGACGCACCCGGCGGTATCAATGAAAAAATTATTTATGAAGCTTTTCAAACATTCAAAGAAGAAGGAAAAAAATGGGGCAGCATGGGTATTGCACCTTTGGCAAACATTATAGAAGCAGGTACACAAACAACATTTATCGCTAAAATCATGTCCTTTGCTTATGAAAATTTAAACAATATTTATGGCTTTAAATCATTGTATTCTGCTAAGAAAAAGTACAGTCCCAATGATTGGAAACCGGGCTATTTTACCTATTTACCCAAAGTCCCCACACCCCAAATGATTTATGCTGTAGTACGTATTCAAAATCCACAAGGGATTTTAGATTATATCAAAGCAATCTTCAAAGGAAATGAAAAAAACAAAGGAAGTGAAACAGAAACATAATACTATGCTTCTGTTTCATCCAATATTTTTTCCATCAATTTCTTTCTAAAGATTAAAATAAACACGCAAACAACAGCTACAATAGCCGCTGTAATAATCGCTGCGGTATAATGACCGGCGGAAATCCGATCTCCCAAAAATATATACATAACCGTAGATGGTATACTTCCAGCAAGGACTGCCAATGAATATTTCCACAAAACAACTTTTGTCCTTGCAAACATATAAGGTCCTAAACTTGATACAAAAGGCAGTAAAAATAAAAAGAAAACTGCAATTTCCGGTCGCTTTATTTTTTGGAATCGCTCTGCCGTTTTATTGGGTTTTGGCTTTGCTTGGTGTTTTCTTTTTGCATCAATCCAACCGCCTACTTGACGCACGTAAACCATCACAAAAATATTGCCCAGTGTAATACCACCCAAAAAGATAAATGGACCCGCATAAATACCATAACTCAACCCCGTCAAAATACCAATGGCAGGAGCAGGAATCACAGGAATAATCACCTGCAGAGCTGACAAAGCAATCAAAGCCGGTACACCGCGCCAACCAAAAGCATGAATACTAGAAACCACCGACGCCTCATCTCTCGCATGGGTCACAATCTCTAAAATAAGAGGAAACAGTTGTATCACCATCGCAAATAACAATAACAAAAACAAAAGCATCACAAATACCACAAGGGCTTTATGTTTTTTCATACAATTGTACCCCCAAAAATCCACTGATAATAGCCATATACATCTCCGTCTTTGAAAACATCGTCAAATGACCGGCACCTTTGATGATTTTTACCTCTGCATTCTTAATCAAATGTCCCATCTCCAAAGAATGTTTCTTACGCACAATATCATTGTCACCACTTAATATTAACACAGGTGCCGTGATTTGGCTTAATTCCTGATCCGAAATATCTGAATATCGTAACATCAAATCTGTTAACGCCATCTGCCTGCCGGTGGGAATATGTAATTTTCCGAAAAAACGAAATACAACCATACTAGCCTTTAAACCAGACAAAAACAATGGTTTCAATCCCTCGGCACGAACATTGGAACTCACCGCTATTACCCGACTCACCCGATTCGGATAACTAGCCGCAAAATGAATCGCTAAGTTTGCGCCATCACTAAAACCGAATAAAATCACACGTCTTACCCCAATCTCTTCCAAAAGCAAATACAAATCTTCCACCATCAAATCCAACGATAATCTTCTTTTGCCAAATTGCGAATTACCATGACCACGGCTATCCATCAACACAACCTGATACTTTTTACTTAAAATACGGGCAATTTTCATAAGACTTCTATGGGATTGACGATTTCCATGAAGTAATACAATCATTTCTCCGGATCCCATTTTACGATAATAAACATTTGCATCTTCGCTGACGAAATATCCTTCATTCAATCTCAGCTACCTCTTTTCTGAAAATATTATATTTTTTTCTATAATAGTCTTGCAATTAAAGGCTTTACATATTAAAATATACTTAAATAAAGGAAAGGAGGATTACAAAATGCCAAATTCCATTATCCTTATCATCATTATAATATGCCTCGTCCTAATTGCCAACATCATTCGCATTGCTTACAAATCTGCACGTTATCACTTTGAATGCCCCAACTGCGGAGAACACTTCAAAGTAAGCTTTACAAAGTATTTTTTCACGGCACACTTTTTCGGTGGGCGCTGTGAAGTAAAATGCCCAAAATGCGGAAAACACAATATGTTAAAGGCACTACCATGAAAACGAAAATAACCGTTACCACTTGGTTTGCACGTATTGTCATCACAATTGTATTTGCATGGAATCTGCAATGCGCCTTTGCTTTCATTGTGTCTCCACAGAATTTCTTGGAGGCTTACGCGTTGAGCGGCATCGGCGGTCTTGCCGCAATACAAGGGTTGGGGATTGCTTTTTTGATGTGGAATGCGACCTATCCGGTCGCCATTTTTAATCCATGGAAATACCGCATTGTTTTTGTAATTATACTCGTTCAACAATTCATAGGATTGATTGGAGAAAGCTTTATAAAACAAACAACAGCCTCTGAAAGTCTCATTTTAAGTACGTCATTGCTACGCTTCATCCTTTTTGATGGCATTGGATTTGTCTTAATGTTACTCGCTTATATTCTTATGCTTACAGCACAAAGCAAAAAAACCTGAAAGAATGAACAAATCCATTCTTTCAGGTTAACTCAAATCCTTTTATCATACGAACATACAAACTTATTTCAAATGCGCTTGTTCCAATTCCTGAATCCGCTCAACCTTAGGTATTGAATTTCCACCTGAAAAATCACATTTTAACCAAATATCTACAAGGTATTTTGCCAACTCAACTCCGATCACCCGCTCACCCAAACACATAACCTGCGCATCATTGCTTTTTCTTGAACGCTCCGTAGAAAAGGGATCATGACAAACAGCAGCACGAACACCGGGAACCTTGTTGGCACATATCGCCATACCTATCCCTGTACCACATACCAAAATCGCTCTTTCACATTCACCTTGGGCAACGGCATCCGCAACTTTGTATCCGATATCAGGATAAAGAACCACCTCGCCCTCATCAGCACCAAAATCAATCACCTCTATACCCGGATGAACCATCTCCAAATGTTTTTTTAATTCAACTTTTAAAGCATATGCCGCTTCGTCACAACCAATCGCTAATTTCATACTGTTTATCCTCTTTCTTTTGCTTTTTTTGCCGCACGCAGAAGCACTGAAAACTTGTCAGCTTGCCATGCAGAACGTCCAACAAAAAGACCGTCCACCAATGGCTCAACAATCATCTCATTGGCATTATCTGCGTTGACACTGCCACCATAAAGAACAGGAATATTGGCACCGTCAGCTCCAAATAATTCCTCCAAAGATTCCTTGATTGCCTGATGAATTTCCCTGACATAATCTACGGTTGCTGGAACTCCTGCTACACCAATTGACCAAACCGGCTCATAAGCAATCCACAGATGATCCAAATGTTTTCGGCTCACTTGATGCAAACCTTTCTTCAACTGAATGCGCAAAATCTCTTTGCTGATTCCATAACCCTTTTCTTCTGCTGTTTCACCAATACACAATAGTGTTGTAAAACCATGTTGCAAAGCCGCTAAGACTTTTTGATTTTCTTGAACATCCGTCTCACCAAAAACATGGCGACGTTCAGAATGACCAATCATAACCAACGAAACACCTAACTCTTTTAGCATCACCGGTGATATTTCACCTGTAAACTGCCCCGCATCTTCCCAGCACATGTTCTGAGCACCAATTTTAATAAGTTTTGTATCAACAGCTTTCACTGCCCTTTCTAATGTAACATAAGAGGGAATAATAAACAACTCCATTTCCGCACGGCTCATCTCTTTTGTCAAGTCTTGTAACTCTTGCAAATAAGAAATCGTCTCCTCCACTCCCTTATACATCTTTAAATTACTACCAAATAAAATTTTCTTACCCATAATCACTCCATATACAAGTCGCATTCTATCCTATCTTGTTTTAAATCGTCTCCACATATTCACGCATGGATTTAAAAATAATCCAAACCGAAGTCGCACCTGCATCTTGATGCCCTACGGCTCTTTCCATCAAGGATTTTGCTCTACCAAATTTCGCTACATAATCTTTGGTTTTTTCCACACCTGCCAAAGCAGCATTCTCCGCTGCAACCAACATAGGCAAAAATCCCCGTGAAGCATTGACTTTCATAGCTTCAATCGCCGGCGAAAGGGCATCAACCATGGTTTTATCACCAACCTGCGCTTTCCCTCGCTCCTGAATGGCAGCCAAACTTTTTTGATTCATCACAGCGAATTCCTCTGCTGTCAGCTCTGCTTTAGGCTCCATGCCCTTGGCGCCTGCCAAAAAAAGACTGCCAAAAATAACACCGGAGGCACCGCCCATAGACATCAACATGGCTTTTCCAACGATTTCAAAGACCTGATAAACACCTGTAAATTCCTCTGTTTTTAAAAGCTTCTCCGACCCTTTTTGCAAACCACCAGCCATACCAATTCCGTGATCTCCATCTCCTATTTTGCTATCAATTTCTGTTAATAACGGTTTTGCAGCAATGATTTGATCTGCAACATAAAGAAGCATATCCTTTGCGTGTTGAACATTTAGTTTATTCACTTATCTTTTCTCCTTTGCGTAAAATGGGCAATAGCAAGGAGCATTATAATATGCTTTTAATTCCGCATCCAACTTTAATAGGCTAATCGAAAAACCGCCCATTTCCATACAAGTACAATAACTATTGATATCGGCATCATGAACCTTAACACCAATCTCTTCCAGAATTTGACTGATTTTCCGATAAACAATACTCATCTCAAGAATGGTGGTTGCGCCCAAGCCATTGACCAACACACAAACCTCGTCATCCTGCTTTAAGTCCATTTCAGCCAACAACATGTTCATCATCGTTTCGGTCATTTCATCGGCCGTTTTCATTGTGGTTCGCTCTACACCCGGCTCACCGTGAAGCCCCATACCAAATTCAATTTCATCGGCACCCAATTCAAAGGTCGGCTTTTCCGCCCCCGGGATTTGCCCCGGCGAAGTTGCCAAACCAACACTAAGGGTATTGTCTCTCGCCTTTTCCGTTACTTTTACAACCGCATCCAAATCCAATCCTGCATCACAAGCGGCACCGGCGATTTTTACAACAAACACATCTCCGGCAATACCCCTGCGGTCTTCAATCCGCTCCAAAGGAGCCGAAGCCACATCATCCCAAACACGCACATGCGCGGTCTTTATATCAACCTCATTTAAGAACTCTTCGCCCATATCAAAATTCAGATTATCACCGGCATAATTGCCATAAACAAACAACACACCTTTGCCTTGATGAACCATCTGCGCCGTTTCGTAAATGGTATTTGGATCAGGTGAAGCAAACACATTTCCACAAGCGGCAGCATCTGCCAAACCAGCTCCTACAAAACCAGCAAAAATTGGCTCATGGCCACTGCCACCGCCAATCACCAAAGCCACTTTATCCTTGCGTTTCTTTTTGCTGACTACCCCATTTACTTCCGGATGTTTTACATAATGGTTGCTATAAGCACGAATAAAACCCTCCATCATTTCCGGAACAACATTTTCTGCATTGTTGATAATTTTTTTCATAGGTATCCCTCTCCAAAAAAAATATTTTCATAACAAACTCATTATATCACAATTAAGGGGAGTTACCTCCCCTTAATTTATAAATTTTACTACATTTTTATAACAGCCTTAATTACATCATCTTTATTGGTCAAACAATAATCAATACTTTCCAACAAATCCGCAAAATCAAAGGTATGGGATACCACTGCTTTTAAATTAATCAAACCACCACTCACTGCTTTAATCGCTGCCGGATAAAGATTACGATAACGATACACTGTGTAAACCGAACCCTCCATCGCATTCAAGGTTGCAACATCCAACTCCAACACCGGTTCCGGAGAAACACCAACGATGGTGACTTTACCGGCTCTTTTAATCAAACGACTGCTCTGCAAAGTGGTAAATCGATTGCCTGCACATTCATACACCTGATCCACACCACCACCGGGCAATTGCTTCACAAATTCCTCAATACTTTCCGTTTTGCTATTGAAAACCTTAGTTGCACCCAATTCTTTTGCTTTCTCAAGGCGCTTATCCAAAACATCCGTTACATATACCTCACTCACACCACGCGCTTTCAGTGCCAACAAGGTTACCAATCCAATGCAACCAGCTCCTAAAACCACCGCCGATTGACCTAATGTCGCCCCTGATAATTCACATGCATGTAATCCTACCGCCAACGGCTCAATCAAAGCACCCTCCATGGTACTGACATTCTCAGGTAACTTAAAAGACATACTGGCAGCGTGAACACAATATTCCGAAAATACACCGTCTTTCTCTTTTGGAATGGCCATGAAACAAACCGCCTTGCATAAATTGTAATGCCCACGCAAGCAATCTTCACAATGCCCACAAGGAACACCCGGTTCAATTGCCACCTTGTCTCCTATCTCAAAGCCTGTCACATCAGCACCAATCGCCGTCACAACACCGCCCGGCTCATGCCCCAGTACCAACGGACCATCCGGCACCCAATTTCCCAATCTTCCCTCAGAATAAAAATGCAAATCCGAACCACAAACGCCCACATATTCCAATTTTATTTGTAATTCACCAACGCCCGGTTGCGGGATTTCACGTTCTACCCATTCCATCTTCATCGGAGCTGTCATTACCGCTACTTTCATTTTCCCTTCCATAAATGCTACCTTCCTTTCTCAAATCATACACGCTTCTAATTTGTCAGAGTCCTTTTTACCGCATCTTGCCAACCTGCTATTTTCTTTTCTCTTTTTTCGCTTTCCATCCGTGGTTCATACTTCATACGCTGAATTTTTTCAAAGATACTTTCATCCCAAACGGACAAAGCCAAACCCGCAGCGTAAGCCGGTCCGATACCGGAAAGTTCCTCCGCATCCGGAACCTGTACTGTCGCTTGGGAGATATCACTTTGAAACTGCATTAAATAAGCGTTTTTTGTCGGTCCGCCATCCACCCGCAACTCTTCAACCACAATGCCGGCATCTTTGCTCATGGCACACACAATATCATTGATTTGATAAGCAATACATTCCAAACCGGCCCGAACAATTTCTGCCTTTTTGGTTACTCTGGTCATACCGATAAAAGATGCTCTGGCATAACTATCCCAATAAGGCGCACCCAATCCGGAAAACGCTGGAACCAAATATAAATTATCATCAGACACAGCACTCCTTGCCACTTCTTCACAATCTTTTGCCGAAGCAATCAACTGCAAATCGTCTTTCAGCCAAGTAATCACCGCACCGGTATAGTTTAGATTTCCTTCCAAAACATAATTCACTTTTCCACCCATTCCCCAAGCCAGAGATGTCACAACACCATGGGTGCTTAAAACCGGCGTTTCGCCAATATTCATCATAATAGAAGAGCCTGTACCATAGGTAGACTTTATCATGCCGGGTTCCAAACAACCTTGTCCAAACAAGGAACCGTGAGAATCACCCAACACACCATGAATCGGAACCGCTTGCGGTAAAGCACCTGCCAAATCGGTATACCCAAAACAAGAATCCGAATCACAAACCTCAGCAAGGTTATTGACATCAATTCCAAATAATGCACATATTTCCGCATCCCACTTTAACGCAAAGATATCAAATAATTGCGTTCTGGAAGCATTGGAATAATCTGTCTTATAGGATTTTCCCGCCGTTAATTTATAAATCAGCCAACTATCAACGGTACCATAACAAATCTCTTTTTGAGCGGCTTTTTCTTTGGCTCCGACCACATTTTCCAAAATCCAAGCGATTTTAGATGCCGGAAAATAAGGCGATAAATTAATCCCTGTTTTTTGCCGTACCATTTCCGAAAAACCTTGCTTTTCAACCCTCTCACAAATATCCACCGCACGTGCACATTGCCAAACAATTGCCTCACCGATCGATTTGCCTGTTCCCTTTTCCCATGCCAGAGCAGTCTCCCGTTGATTGCTGATGCCTATACCTACTACATGACTCTTTTCAATTGCCGTTTCAAGCAACAATTTTTTCACAACATCAATGGTGTTCTGGTAAATTTCATCCGGATTGTGTGATACCCAACCTTTGGCATTGATAATCTGCTTGTGGGATTTATCTGTACGATGAAGCAAATTTCCCAAGCGATCAAAAAGCAATGCTTTGGTACCTTGTGTACTTTGATCAATACTAATTATATATTTTTCACTCATCTTCCAATAACACTATTGCCTTGTTGGCAATCCCTTCTGCATCTAATCCATAATAAGCAAACACTTCCTTGGATGTTCCAGTTATGACCGGCGCATCCGGCAAGGTTAGATTCACAACCTTTTTCGGACAGTTTTGAGCAATCACTTGACTTACCATAGAACCCAAACCACCAAAAGGCGAATGCTCTTCAACAGTTATCACTACTTTTGCTTTCTCCGCCGCTTTTAATATTGCTTCGATATCCAAAGGCTTTACACAATACATATCCAACACCGTAGCTGAAATATCTTTTTCAGCTAACATCTGACTCGCTACCAAGGATGGCTGAACCATTTCACCACAAGCAATAATCGCCACATCACTTCCCTCTAATAAAACCGTAGCCCGGTCCATTTCAAAAGGGCAATCCGCCGCAGAATAGATATCCGCAACCGGGTTTCTACCAACACGAAGATAAGCCGGTTTTTCATCTAACAACAATGCTTTGATTAATTTCGCCGTTTGAAAACGGTCACTGGGGAGATATACCCGCATGTTGGGAATCGCTGCCATACCGGCTATATCTTGTGCCGAATGATGACTCATTCCCAATGCGCCATAACTGACGCCACCACTGATGCCAATTAAAGTTACATTCGTATCAGAGTATGCCACATCCACTTTGCATTGCTCAAAACTTCTTGTAGACAAAAAACTTGCCGGTGAGGCCGCAAACGGTTTTTTACCACATTTGGCTAAACCGGCCGAAATACTCACTAAATTTTGCTCAGCAATTCCTACCTCTACAAATTGCTTCGGAAATTCATTGGCAAAAGAAGTCAACGAAGCGGATCCTCTTGAATCACTACACAAAACCACAATGTCTTTGTCTGACTTCGCTTCCTTACGCAAAACGTCACAAATCGCTTGCCGATTCGGTATTTCATTCATTTAAAAACGCCTCCTTTTTCAACGCAAAATCCTTTCGTATTTGCTTTAATTCCTCCGTCGATGGTACCCTATGATGCCAATTCTCCTTATGCTCCATCACATCGGAACCCTTACCTTTTACCGTATTGGCAATCAAAACGGTCGGTTTCCCCTTTCTTGTTTTTGCTTCCGAAAAAGCTGCATTTAGTTGATCTATATCATTGCCATCCGCAACATCAATCACATGCCAACCAAAACTAGAAAACCGATCCTGTAATACATCATGACCCATCACATCTTCCGTATCTCCGGAAATCTGGAGGCGATTGCGGTCCACCACCGCACATAAATTGTCCAAACCAAAATGACTCGCTGCCATCGCACCTTCCCAAACGGAACCTTCCGCCAATTCACCATCACCCATCACAGTATAAACCCGAAAATCCAAAGCATCCATTTTCCCGGCCAAAGCCATCCCCACACAAACGGGCAAACCATGCCCCAAAGAACCGGAATTCATTTCAACGCCGGGTATTTTATTGTTTGGATGACCAATGTATTCTGAACCAAATTTGCTGAAATTTGCAATCAAATCTGTCTTATCAAAAAAGCCCTTTTCTGCCAAAACTGCATAATAAGATTCCACCGAATGACCTTTACTCATCACAAATTTATCACGATTTGGATCATTTTGATTCTCCGGGCTAATATTCATTTGGGAGAAATACAAAGCAACCAAAATTTCCATCACACTCATATCACCGCCGATATGCCCACATTTTCCTTCCACGATCATATCTACAACATCTTCTCTCAGATCATAAGATAAAACCTTAAGATTTTCCATACATTGACTCTCCTACTTCCGAACAAAAATTCGTTTGATTTTATCACTAATTGCTTTGTTGCCTTTTAACACGTCAATCAACACAGCCGTAATCACAACACCACCGGTAACGATGGTTTCCCAATAAGAAGATACCCGAAGCAACGTGATTGAATTGGCAATGACACCACTTAACAAACCACCAATCACAGTTCCGATGACACCGCCTACCCCACCAATCATGGAGGTACCACCCAATACAGCAGCGGTTACAGAGGGCATCACCCAGTTAGAACCAATTGTTGCCTGGAATGAAGAAAGCCGACAGGTCATCAAAACACCTGCTGTCGCCGCCAAGAAACCACTTAAACAATACACCATAAGCTCAACACGTTCCGTTTTAACACCTACAATCTTGGCACAATGCCGGTTTCCTCCTACCGCATAAATATGTCGTCCGAATACTGTCTTTTTTAACATAATTGTCAAAATCACGCAAATAATGCCCATGATAATCACCATGTGAGGTAAGAAACCACCAATAATTCCACTTGCCAAAGCTACCGCTTCCTCCGGTACACCGGTGATTGGCATACCTCTGGTTACCACAAAAACAATACCCCGATAGATTTCCCCGATTGCCAAAGTTACAATAAATGGAGTAATCCGCAAATACGCAATAAAGAATCCATTCACAGCACCAAGAAGAAATCCGAGCATACAAGAAAGCGGCAGTGCAATGATGGGCGTAATTCCCTGTTCCACCATCAACATAGCAGAAACCATAGCACTAAGAGATCCAATGGATGCCACCGAAAGGTCAATTCCTCCCGTCAACAAAACTAAAGTTTGAGCAAAACCAACTATGATAATAAAGGAGGCAGCTCTTGTAATCATACTAATATTAAATAAAGTATAAAAATTACCCGTCAGCAGATGTACGATTAAACCTGCTAATAAGGTTACGATAAAAACCATACCGGGTGTAGATTTTGTTATATTTAAAACCTTGTTCATAACTTCCTCCTATGAGTTAAATGCTATTTTTAAAATACTTTCTTCCGTTGCCAAATCTACATCTTCAACAAAGCCGCTTATCTTACCTTGGTGAATTACCATAATCCGATCCGCCAACTCTAAAACCTCTTCCATTTCCGAAGATATCACCACTACGGCGACATCTTGCTGCGCCAATTCATGAATCAGCTTATGAATCTCAACCTTAGCATTCACATCAATTCCGCGGGTTGGTTCATCTAAAATCAGCATTTTCACACCTTTGGCAATCCATCTGGCAACGATTACCTTTTGTTGGTTTCCACCGCTTAAATTTCGAATCAGTGTCTCATGCGAAGGTGTTTTAATTTTAAATTTATGGATAAAGTCATCGGCCAACACCGATGCCTGTTTAAAATCAATGAACCCTTTTTTCTTAATTTTGTGAAACGTCGGGAGCAGCATATTTTCCAAAACAGACATGCCCGGCGTGATTCCGTCATGCCTGCGTTCCTCTGAAACGTAACCCATTCCCAAAGCAATTGCATCTCTTGGACTTCTAATATTTACCTCATTGCCCTCAAAATAGGTTTTACCCCCCGGTTCTTTTTCTGTAATACCAAAGACCGTTTTAAAAATCTCCGTTCTCCCGGACCCCACCAAACCGGCAACACACAAAACTTCTCCCTTTTTAATATCAAAACTAACATCTTGAAATTCACTGTCTCTGGATAAATGATTGGCTTGAAACAGTATCTCTTCCGAGACGGTTCTTGCAATATGAGCCGCCTTTTCTACCGTACGACCAGCCATGGCATTGATGATTTCATCTTTGGTAATATCCTTTACATCAGCCACTCTGACTAGCTTTCCGTCTCGCATAATTGTCATACAATCTGCTTCACGCATCACTTCGTCGAGATGATGCGTAATAAAAACCATCGCTGTTCCTTGCTTCTGAAGCCGATGCATGGAAGCAAACAATGACTCCGCTTCTCTATTAGTCAAAACAGCAGTCGGCTCATCCAAAATCAAAAGCCGTGGATTATAGGCTAAAGCTCTGGCAATAGACACCAGCTGTTGATAAGCCGCTGAAAGTTTACCTGCCTTTTGGGTTACATCTAATTCCACGTCCAACAGTTTCAACAAGCGCTTTGCCTCTTCCTGGGTTGCTTTCCAATCAATCAATCGTCCTTTTGTCTGCTCATTGCCCAAAAAAATGTTTTCTGCAATACTGGCTTCCAGTATCAAATTCAACTCCTGCGGAACCAACACGATATTTTGACTAAATGCATCCTTGGGCGCAGATATTTTTGCCAATTTTCCATCAATATATATATCACCCGCATCCATAGGAATCTGACCTGTCAGGATATTCATCATCGTGCTTTTCCCGGCTCCGTTTTCGCCCAGCAAAGCATGGATTTCACCGGCTTTCAGTTTCAAATCCACCTGATCTAATGCCTTTGTTCCCGGGAATGTTTTGGTAATACCTTTCATTTCAACTAAATATTCACCCAAGTGCACACTTCCTCTCTTTAAAAATGGAGCCACCAGTCACATTTTGGCAGCTCCAATATAAGTTTGTTCTAACGTCAAACGCACCGATTTCCTAATTGCTACCAAAAAGAAGGTCAATAAATCTCTGCGCATCTGCTTGGAAAACAGAAGTGGACCCTACATCTGTGACTTCAGGAACGGTCTCGCCATCAATTGTCATTACAGCATAATAAATCATTTTATATCCCATATCAAAACAGTTTTGTACCTGTGCAATATAAGCCACGCCATCTCTTAAATATTCTAAATAACGTAAGTCGTGATCCATACCACCAAGCACGATTCCATCACGGCCTGCATCAGATATTGCTGCCGCCGCACCAACAGGATTGGACATATTGTTGGCTAGGATTCCGCCTAACTCCGGAAATGCTTGCAACCAAGCTTCCGTAATTTGAACGGCATTTTCAACAAAGTCATTATCACGTTGCTCGTCTACGATTTCAATATCAGGGAATTCAGCCAATACTTCTTTAAAAGCTGACAAACGGTGTTCATGGGAAGGCGCCCCGATTGTTCCGGAAAGAATGGCTATTTGCCCTTCTCCACCCATCGCTTCTGCCACTGCTCTTGCGATTGCAGCACCATCACCATAATTATCATTATTACCTACAAAGAAAGAACGATCTGTATCAGGTAAGTCTGAACCTGCAAATATCGCTACCGGAATACCGGCATCTATTGCTGAATTTACAGCCGCTGATGTCAATTCTTCTTGCGTAACATCAACAACAATCATATCCCAACCCTGACCAATTGCCGTTTCAATGGTGTTTACCTGATCAACCGCATCCGGCTCAATCGGCGCAACCCATTCATAATCAATCACAACGCCCATTTCAGCAAAATCCGCTATCGCTGCCTGAACGCCGGCATAAATGGCATCATACCAAGCATGAACAAGTTTATAGGTTATGAAAATTCTATACTCATCTCTTTGAGGAACATGCGTGAACTCAAAATTCGGATCTGCCAAACTTCTCATCCCTGCCGGAGCTTCTCCAACTGTTCCTGCGGGTTCATCCGCACCTCCATCATTTGCACCGTTACCACATGCAACCATTGTAAATACCAACATCGCAGCAACCAATACGCTCAAAATCTTTTTCTTCATACTTCCTCCTTCCATATTTCAGTTTTTTGTTACTGTGGACAGTTTAACAAAATCAGTTTTTTATGTCAAGTATATTTACTAAATTAGTTTAGCAAATATACTTTATAATTACTAAACAATATTTATGATATTTTTTTAACATTCCTATTACAATCCTTTACGCTATTTCTTTTCAGTACGCTGGTTCCCACTTCAATCTTCAAAGAACACGCTCTTTCCTGCTCCATCTTTGAAACCAACAAATCTACAGCCATGTAACTAAAGATGTTTTTTGGTACATGAATCGTTGTGAGCTGCGGTGTCACAAGGGTACAAATGGGACGATCATCAAAACCTATAACGGATATATCCTCCGGTATTTGATAGCCTTTTTCTTGAAATGCTCCAAGAGCGTTACATCCGATGAAATCATTTTCCGCAATAAAAGCTGTAGGTAAATCCCTTTGGTTTTCCAAATATTTTTTTACACCTTCCTTTATTCTGTATTCCGAATACTCCACTTCAATAATGTCTTTTTTTTCGTATTTGAGCCCACATGACAGCAACTTGCTTTTAAATGCCTCTTCCCGTTCCATAAAACTACAAATCCGAACCTTACTTTTAATGTAACCTATTTCTGTATGCCCCATATCCATCAGATAATTAACCGCTTTGCTGATTCCCTGTACATTATTAATTGCCACCGAATCTACATCGTTTTCCGCAAAATGATTGTCCAATAATGTAAAAGGTATATTGGAGTCTTTAAAAAGGCGCAAATCATCCACATGCATTTCTGTTGCAAATATAATCAACCCTTTATATCCATTGGAATTAACCAACTCCTCCAATTCTTCCTCGGACATTTTACTATTCAAAAAAAGAAAATTCAGGATATAACCGTACTTATTTACACGATTGCTAATATCTTCAATGATATACGTAAAAAAAGGCGATTCATCTATAATACTACCAAGCCTTTTATACACCACAAAAACAATTACTCCCTTATTTCCTCTTTGCTCTTTTAACATGTACTCAAAGCCACGTTCTTTAATTCTATGAATAATCTCCCTACGAAGCTTTTCACTCACACCCGGTTTGTTATTTAAAACCAGAGAAATCGTAGCGGTTGAAACACCAAACTCCTTTGCCAAATCTTTTGCTTTCAATGACATATTTTCCTCCCCATCGGTTCGTACTTAAAATCTGCGGATTTCACAGACATTTCATTGCACTAAATTTATTTACTATATTTTACTAAATTTTTTATCTAAATTCAAGTGATTTAATGATAAAAAAATTAGCAATCACGCACAACAAGAATCTATGAGCTGTGTGTATCATCAATTTTCGAAAAGTATCAATTTTTATCACATTATTGTTCTCTTTCTACCATTTTGCTTGCATTTTCAAAAATTCTATTGTATAATAATCCATGACAAAAACAACTTAATTTCCCAGTCAGGTGTGCTTATGCGAGAAAATAGAAAAAAACAAATCATTTTTGAATTGGAACAAAAATCCTATATCACAGTCAGCGATATCGCACAAAAACTAAATTGCTCAATTATGACGATTCGCCGTGATTTTGATGCGCTGGAGAAAGAAGGGATCATCAAACGTCTACCCGGTGGTGCCGTATTGGCTTTTCCTACCAAAAGACCTTTTGCCAACTTTCGAAAAGAAATCGATGCCGTGGGTAAGATTGCGTCAAAACTGGTGGAACCGGGCAGTGTAATTTGCATTGATGCAGGCACCTCTTCCCGGGCAGTGGCCGCACATTTACCGGCCGACTTTCCTGTTACCATTATTACAACAAGCTTATGCTGCTCTTTTGAAGTAAAACCCAATCCAAACATGCATATCATTCAAGTTGGCGGCACCATAAATTTTGATACCTATTCCACATTCAACGATTTATCCTTGGATACTTATGGTTATCTTAGCTCAGACATTGCGTTTATCTCGACTTTTGCTTTTAATCTACCCGGTGGTGCACACGAAAAAAGCTTAACCCTGCTGCCGCCAAAGCAATATCTGGCTTCCCTTGCCAAAAAGGTTGTCTTGCTCCTTGACCACACAAAAATCGGCTTAAATGCGCTATGCATATCAATGCCGCTTGAAAAAATCGACACGATTATTACCGATAGCAATACTTCAGCGACTCAAATCGAAAGCCTCAGAAATACAGGAAAAGAAATCCTAATCGCCGACATGAATGCAGAGGAGATATAAATTGATTATATACATTGAATCAGAACACAAAGATGCCGCTTTTCATTTTTCCCTTGAAGCGTACATCATGCAGCATTACCCCTGGAACAAACCGGTCATGATGATATGGCAGACAGAAAAATGCGCCATGCTTGGCAGCAATCAAGTGGCCGATGCAGAGATTAACATAAACTACGCAAAACAAAAAGGGATACAAATCGTCCGCCGTTCCAGTGGTGGCGGAACCATTTATACAGATTTAGGCACGCTTTTGTATACCGTCATACGCCCCTACACAAAAGGGCAGTCTCCACTAGAAATCGCAAAAGAAAAAGTTGCAACACCCATCGTCGAAGCCTTAAATCAAATCGGGATTCCGGCTCATATCAAAGGACGCAATGATATTCTTGTAAATGGCAAAAAAGTTTCCGGTTTTGCCCAATATGTCCGCCATGGCAGAATCTGTACCCATGGATCACTGTTGTACGATACGGATTTAGACACCCTTGCACATGTCCTCCAAGTGGATGAGGAGAAAATCCGTTCCAAAGCACTACGCTCCGTACGGAGCCGGGTTACCAATCTAAAAGAATATTTAAACCAACCCTGCACCACTCATGCATTTCGGGAACTTCTAAAACAACACTTGTTTGATCAAAAACCAATTCAAACATATACACTGACAGAACATGACCATGCACAAATCAATCAAATCTACCAACAGCAATACGGAAACCCCACCTGGACTTTTGTACAATCGCCAAAGTTTTCATTTCAAAATAGCAAGCGTTTTCAGGACGGTAAGGTAGAAGTATATTTAGATGTTGTAAAAGGCTCCGTTGTTTCTTGTTCCATACGAGGTGATTTCCTTGGGGTTGCATCAATTTCTGCCCTTGAAAAACTATTTGAAGGCAAATTGTTTCAATATCAAAGCTTTGAAGAGGTACTGAACGAGGTTTCCTTAGAGCTTTATCTCGGCAATATTAGCAAAGACGAACTATTGTCTTGTATTTTTGATTAAATCATAGGAGATAGATTATGCTTCGAAAACCGGACTGGTTGCGTATCCGTTATTCTAATACAGCAAACAGAGTTGCTGTTGAAGGAATACTTGAAAAATTAAATTTAAATACTGTCTGCGCAGAAGCCCACTGTCCGAATTATATGGAATGCTTTTCGCGCAATACGGCAACTTTTATGATTATGGGCACAAACTGCACCCGCAACTGCCGGTTTTGCAACGTTGCTTTTGAACAACCACAGCAGCTAGATGCAAAAGAGCCCGGAAATATTGCACAAGCGGTAAAAGAACTGAAACTAAAATATGTGGTCATTACATCCGTCACAAGAGATGATTTGCCGGATGGAGGGGCAGGTCATTTTGCACATGTCATTCAAGCAATCAAACACATAGCACCGGAAACCGCCATTGAAGTTTTGATACCGGATTTACAAGGGAATATTGCCGCACTCAAAATCATAACGGATGCTTCTCCTGCTGTCATCAGCCATAACATGGAAACTGTAACATCCCTTTATACCACTGTACGCCCACAGGCTGAATACAAACGCTCCTTAAACCTGATCAAACATATCAAATTGCTTCATCCGAACATCCATTCAAAAAGCGGAATTATGGTCGGTTTAGGCGAAACAAAAGAACAAGTCCATGCGCTATTTGATGATTTGCGGGAGGTCGGCTGTGAATTTTTGACGATCGGGCAATACCTCGCACCTTCTAAGCAACATATCCCGATATATGAATATATCGAACCCGCCCAATTTGAAGCATATGGCCAGGTAGCAAGACAAAAAGGGTTTGATTTTGTCGCATCCGCACCCCTTGTCAGAAGTTCCTATCATGCAGGCGAAGCACTTGGATTATAGACCAAACATGAGCAGACTCCCATTGGAGGATTGCTCTTTTTTATTCCATGCAAACAGGGAAGTAATTAGAAAGCGAACAATAATATAATAATATTGATCCTTGACAAACATATAGTGTTTGTGATACAACATATTTATAAGAACGTCATATCTGGGATATCTTTTTCCTTTATCTGTCACTATCAATCAAACACTACGAATGCGCACATTGAATCTGTTACATAATCAGCATGCCAAGCAATGAACAAAAACGAACAAAAAAGTTTTCTACATTAAAAAATAAAATTGGAGGTAAGTTTTTTGAAACCAAAACTCAGCAAAAAAAAGTTATTGGAAATGTACGAAAAAATGGTATTGATCAGAAAGTATGAAGAAAGCATCTACTATCTCTTTCTGGAGGGTATTATGCCGGGTAGCATACATCAGTCCACTGGACAGGAAGCCTGTGCTGTGGGCATGTTAATCGACTTAAAAAAAGAAGACTATATGGCTTCCACACATAGACCGGCAGGGCACTGTCTTGCAAAAGGCGTCACGCTAAAATCTATGATGTGTGAAATGTTTGGTAAAGAAGCAGGTTGCTGCCGCGGAAAGGGTGGTGCCATGCATACAGGCGATATCAGCGTAGGTGCCCTACCGGCAAATGCCATTGTTGGCGGAAACTTACCCATTGCGGCAGGTGTTGCTTTGTCGTGCAAAATGAGAAAAACAAATCATGTGATTGTCTGCTTTTTAGGAGATGGTGCAACAAACGAGGGTGCTTTCCATGAAGCGTTGAATGCAGCAGCCGTTTGGAACTTACCTGTGATATATGTTTGTGAAAATAATCTATACTCGGCTACGACCTCCATCGGATTGACTACTAAAATCGAAGATGTGGCCGCAGGACGTGCCGCAGCATATGGTATAGAGGGTGAAGTAGTGGATGGAAACGATGTTTTGGCAGTATATGATGCCGCAACACGTGCCATCAAAAAAGCCAGAGCAGGAAAAGGCCCAACCATCCTGGAACTAAAAACATACAGACATGTAGGACATTCCAGAAATGATGCTTGCGGTTACAGAGGTCCAAACGAGCAGGAAGCTTGGTTTGCACGGGATCCGATTACTTTATTCCGAAACTACTTGATTGAGAATGGCATTTCAGATCAAAAGAATCTGAATGAAATAGAGGAACGTATTCAGCAAGAAGTAGAAGATTCCGTTGAATATGCACAAAATGCAGCAGAACCCCCTTTGGAATATGCGTTGCGTGATAATTATTGGGAAGGAGCACAAATATAATGGCAGTTATGGGAATCGCAGATGCGCTCAGAATAGGTATCATCGAAGAAATGCGGGCAGATGAGAGCGTTTTTTGTCTAGGAGAAGATATTGATATAGAAAACGGTATGGGAGGTGCATTTACAGTCACCAGAGGTCTTACAAAAGAGTTTGGACCGGAACGGGTGATAAACACCCCTATATCAGAAATACTAATTGCCGGGGCCGCTGTAGGAGCTGCTATGACCGGTATGCGCCCGATTGCAGATTTACAATATGGTGACTTTTTATTTTGCATGATGGATCAATTGGTCAATCAAGCTGCAAAAATGTGCTATATGTCAGGCGGAACCGTTAAAGTACCCATGGTTATGCGTGCACCCTGCGGCGCAACAAACCGTGGTGCCCAACATGCACAAAGTTTCGAGGGATTCTTCACACATGTTCCCGGTCTAAAAGTGATTTGCCCCTCTACACCATATGATGCCAAGGGAATGATTCGACAAGCCATTCAAGACGATAATCCCGTGATCGTATTTGAGCACAAACTCTTATACGGCGGATTGCGCCATGAAGAAGGAGCCATTCAAACCTTAGGCGAAGTACCGGAAGACGGATATGTTATTCCCTTTGGTAAAGCAGCTGTACGACAGGAAGGAACAGATATGACCATCGTAGCAAATTTGCTGATGAGTTATAAAGCACAGGAAGCGGCGGCAATGGCTGAAAAGGATGGTATTCGCTGTGAGGTGATTGATCCTCGTTCACTGGTTCCATTTGATTATGAAACAGTAGAACAATCTGTCAAAAAAACCGGTAGACTCATGATCATTCACGAGGATGTTTACACAAATGGATGGGGTGCGCAACTATCCTCGCATTTTGCCGAAAAATGCATTTATGATCTGGATGCACCGATTGTCAGAATTGCCACACCGGATACATCCATTCCTTTTGCACCCAATCTTGAAAATCATGTCATTCCATCAAAAGAACGAATTTACGACGAAATTATAAAACTGGCAAAGCTGTAACGCAATCATGATTGGAGAAGAAAAATGGCGAAAATAAATGGAAAAGCACTATTAGACCACGCAGAAGCAAACAAATATGCAGTTGGTTATTTTGAAAGTTGGAATCTTGAGTCTACACTTGCAGTGGTTAGAGCAGCGGAAATACTAAAATCACCGGTCATGATAGGTGTTTGTGGAACCTACATTGCAGAGCCAAAACGAACATACAAAGAAAACCTTAGCATATATGGTGCTATGCTTAATACAATTGCAGAACAGGCCAAAGTACCGGTCGCTGTATTACTCAACGAATCTGATGATGAAACATTGGTCTACAGAGGAGTGCAAGAAAAGTTTGATATGGTTATGTTCGCACCCATCTTTGCCGCAAATGCCCTGCCCATAGAAGAACAAATCGCAGTGCAAAAGAGAATTGTTCATTATGCCCATAGGTGCAATGTTGCGGTAGAAGCAGAAGTCGGCGAATTACCGATGGTAAATTCAGCCACCGGTGACATTCACAAAGGAGAAAACACAGATCCGGAGTTGGCGGTAAATTTTGCCAAAGAAACAGGAATTGATGCGCTTGCGGTTGCGGTAGGAAATTGTCACCTCATGGAAGATGCAAAAGCGGACATTGATTTTTCCCTGATTCATAAAATCAAATCCATGACCGAAAAAAATCTTAGACTCGTGCTACATGGCGGAACAGGGGTTGACCTAAAAGATTTCAAAGGAGCCATCGAAGTCGGCATCACAAAAGTCAACATTGGAACAGCCTTAAAACGTGCCGCCGTCAATGCAACAAAAGATTATTATAACAAAAACGACGTTGACAAAATGGACGTAAACGATATCCTCGGAAGAGGTATGGAATGGGATATCATGGTGAAACAACAAGAAGCGATTATGAATGTGGTAACAGACTACATCAAAGCATTTCATGGGGAAAACAAAGCGTTTTAACGGAGGATAAGTGACATATGATAAAAAAAATCATCATGCCTTCGGGCGGACAAACAACGGATCAGTCTCTGGTTGCAGTGTGGAATGTAAAAAAAGGGGATCCCGTCAATCGCGGTGATGTTTTATTGGAAGTAGAAACCGACAAAGCCACATTACCTGTGGAAAGTTTTGCAAAGGGCGTGGTGATTGATATCCTGGTTGAAGAGGGTGATTTCGCCACAACAGGTGAGGTACTGGCAGTGATTGGACACGAAAGTGATGTTGCCGCTTACTGGGAAGAACAAAGCAACAGTCGCACCGATAAAAGCAAAGCAACCACTCCAATCGCAGAAGTGAAACCGGATGATGAATATATGCCAATTGGGCAAAAAATCACATCACATACTAATAAAATCAAAGCCATGCCGAATGCGAAGAAATTCGCCAAAGAACAACAGATTCCTCTTGACGATGTAGCCAAAGAATTAAACCTTGCAGTAATCAAACGAGCAGATTTGATACAATACATCGAAAGAAAACAAACAAATAGCGGGATTTCTGATGCAATAACCACCGCAGAATACACGGATATTCCCCATACAAATATGCGCAGAACAATTGCCCGGCGTATGTTGGAAAGCACGCAAAACATACCAACATTCCAAATAACCACGGAAATTGATATGACGGAATGTATCCATTTTCGTAAGTCCGTGAATGCCAGATATCCGAACAACAACATCAGTTATAACGATATCATCATGAAAGTGATTGCCGCAGCAGTGGAATTATATCCAAATGTCAATGCAATGTGGACAGAGGACGCCATTCGCCAATTCAAAGGCGTGCATGTTGGCCTTGCTGTTTCAGTAGAAAACGGGCTCATTGTTCCGGTCATTCATGGCGTGGAACATTTGAAGTTACGACAAATTGCGGAGAAAGCAAGGACCTTAATCAACAAAGCACGTGACGGAGAACTCAAAAGCGAAGACATGCAAGGCGGTACCATTACCATTTCAAATCTAGGCATGTATCCGGTACAGCATTTCACAGCCATTCTTAATCCACCGGAAGTATGTATATTGGCTCTTGGAAGCATCAAAGACAAAGTGATACTACAAGATGGAAACGTACAAGCAGTACCTACCATATCAGCGACCGCAACCTTTGACCATAGAGTTGTGGACGGTGCATATGGTGCACAGTTCATGGCATATGTAAAAGAACTGTTGGAATGCCCCGCTTTACTTGTATAGCACACACGAAAGGATAAAAACATGTCAAACATCTATGATTTAATGGTAATCGGCGGAGGGCCGGGCGGATATACAAGTGCAATCCTCGCCGCCAAAAAAGGGGCAAGTGTCATACTTTTTGAAGAGAGCAGCTTGGGCGGAACCTGCTTAAATATTGGCTGTATCCCAACAAAATATTTACTGGATAAAGCAAAATTAATCTCAAAGATAACAAAGTGTAGCAATCAAGGGCTATTCAAAGACGCTGGAATGTACAGTTTCCAAAAAATACAGCAAGGAAAAGTAGAAGTCGTTCATAAACTTGTAAACGGAGTTACCGGTTTACTAAAGGCACATAAAGTAACCGTAATAAACGGATATGCACAACTAAAACCTGGCTTAAAGGCAGTATGTGACGGCAAAGAATATCAGGCAAAAAACATAATCATTGCCACAGGCTCCACACCTATACCACTGCCAATTGCCGGAGCCGAGTATACCATTAACAGCACAGATGCACTAGAAATGAAACGCCCTCCTGCCAGCATGGTTGTCATTGGCGGTGGCGTGATTGGTTTGGAAATTGCCAGTGCATACAATGCGCTGGGTTCAGAAGTTACCGTGATTGAAATGTTGGATCGGTTGTATCCGGCCGAAGAAGAAAAGAGCATCAAAAAGCTTGTGGCTGCTCTTGAACAAAGTGGACTTCGTATTATTACCGGCGCACAAGTAGAGAACATCTTCGCAAACTCATCCGAAAAAATAATACGCTATCGCAAAGGGGAAGAGGTTTGTGAAATCAAAGGAGATGTTGTTTTAAGTGCCATCGGAAGAAAAGCAAATCTCAACGGAATGAACCCACAAGAGCTAGGGCTTGCATTGAATGAAAAAAATGAAATTGTTGTGGATGCAACCATGAAAACATCCATAGACCATATCTATGCCATTGGCGATGTGATTGGAAACTATCAATTGGCCCATGTTGCTTACGCAGAAGCTGCATGTGCCGTACACAACATATTTTCCGGCAAAAAAGAGATGAACTACTATGCCGTACCACGGTGCATCTATACGCTACCGGGATATGCGGCTGTAGGAATGACATCAAAGCAAGCAATGGAAGCCGGACTTGAAATTGCAATCGGAAACTTCCACTATACCGCAAATGGCATGGCACTTGCAGAAGGCCAAGACGGTATGCTCACAGTGATTGCAGAGCAAAACAGCAAAGAAACCATCGGTGTGCACATTTTGGGAGAGGGTGCACCTGAGATGATTTCCTTGGCAACCCTTGCTGTTGCGAATAAAACAACACTTCAGCAATGGGAAGATTTGATTGTGGCTCATCCCTCACTTTCGGAAATGGTACGGGAAGCAGCCTTAGATTGTTTTGGAGAAGCCGTACATGGTCTCTAAAAATAACACAAAATAACAAGAAAGGAATGGATATACTATGAAATACTTGATTGGTATGGATTTTGGAACAGGCGGAGGAAAAACTTGTATCATAGATGAAAATGCGGATGTTTTGGCATACTCGTTTCGAGAATATCCCATCTACGTAGACAATCCGGGATGGTCAGAACACGATGCAGAGTATTATTGGACAATGGCATGTGAAACCATAAAAGAATGTCTGCAAAAATCAGGTGTTAATCCAAAGGATATCGCCGGAATTGGCATATCATCGGCACAGCCCTGCCTTGTTATGGTAGACAAAGCATTTAACCCGATTAACCGTGCCTACAACCTGATGGATCGAAGAGCTACAAAGGAGGTTCAGTGGCTTAGGGACAATATCGGCACAGACCAAATTTTCAAAGTAAGTGGAAATCGCATTGAAGACCATCCAACTATGGTCAATTTGATGTGGGAAAAAAAGAATCGGCCAAAAGACTTTGAGAAAGTATGGAAAGCACTTACCATTGATGGTTTTGTACGTCTTAGAATGACAGAAAAAGCCGCCATGAGTTATTCTGCCGGTGGTTTTTGGGGCATTGCTTATGACATTATCAAAAAAGAATATAATTCAGAAATCATGCAAAAAATAGATATGCCCATTGATATTATGGCAGATATGTTTGCTTGTGAAGAAATTGTAGGAGAACTAACAAGTAAAGCTGCCAAAGAAACCGGACTTGTACCCGGAATACCTATCTGTGCCGGCCAAGTGGATTGTAATGCTGCTTGGGTAGGCGGGGGTGCCATTGAACCAGGAGATGTACAGATTAATTTAGGCACCGGCGGAATCTTAGGCATCGTAAATAATAATCTTAATTTTTCCGACCTGCTTTTAAACGATCCCTATACAACAAATTCCTGCAATGATTACATTACAATTGCTGCAATCATCGGCGGCGGGCAAGTGCTGCGTTTTTTAAGAGATGCCATTTGCCAGACGGAAAGTGTCATGGCAAAACAGGTGCCGGACATTGATGTGTATGATTTTATGAATATGCAAGCAGAACAAATCCCACCATGCTGTGAAGGTCTGATTGCACTGCCCTACTTGATGGGAGAGCGTACTCCTCTTTGGGATGTTTATGCACGTGGTGCATTTTTTGGACTTTCCTTGCATCATACAAAAGGACATATGATTCGTGCCATGATGGAGGGTGCCGCCTTTGCCTTATATCAAAATTTCGAAGTGATGATGGACAAAGGGATCAAGGCCAATTTCCCCATTGTTTTAAATGAGGGAGGCGCAAAAAGCAAACTTTGGCGGCGTATTCTAACGGACATATTCAACCAACCCACCGCGTTTTTGGAAAATCGCGTAGGCGCACCCTTTGGAGATGCCATCCTTGCAGGTGTGTCCGTAGGCGTCTTTCCGGATTTTTCCATCGCAAAAGAAAAACGCAAATTTTCGGATTATATGGAACCGAACAAAGAAATGAACAAACGCTATATGGAATACTATCAGCTATTCAAAAGCCTTTACCGAAATGTAAAAGATGATTATGTGACGTTGGCGAAACTTGTTGAAAAATATAATTAATATAACTATAACGCTCCTTACAAGCTTCAATGGCTGGGATTCATAATGATTCTTCATTATAAAATATCCCAGCCGATTCTAAAAGCACCCTTTCGTATATCTATGATTTTCTAGCTGTGTATTTAGCTCACTTCAGACCACACATCATTACGAAATCCAAACATATCATTAGACATATTAACAATATACCAATTATTTCCTGTATATTCCAAAACAAGTTGCATATCATTAGCAAAAAACTGATTACCAGATGCAGCAATAGTGAGATATTGATTGAACGTTATTCTAACAGAGTCAGGTCTAATAATTTCAATATCTGTGATTGTAATTTCTCTCAATGCTCCATGTAAACTTTCTCCACTTCTTTGATACTCGTCAAACCTACCTCTATATGAGCTTGATACGTTCCCACCACTTCCAAATCTTTCTTCATCAATTGCTATTGTATGAAATCCCTCTCTATCATCGTTATCTAAGAAAGTATAAAACAAGTCAACAAGCTCTTCCGTTCGAGTCATAATCTCATTTTCAAGGATTTTAAATTCTGGCATTGTTATTGCTAAATCCATTATGTTAAAACTTATTCCTCGTGTAGTTGAAGCAAACCAATTGTCCCCGCCACCGGTCCCGACAGATGTAGTGTCTGCCATGATATATCCTGAGAGTTCTCCAATGTGATTCCCAAGAAAAATTGAAATAGGAGAAAACATTCCATATCTTGTACCGTATATTAAATATGTGTCTACATTTTGACCCATTTGATTGTTGGCTAATCTAAAATCATTATTATAAATAATTTCTAATTCATTTGGCACTCTAAATTGAAGAGGGTCTGCTGTTATTTCACTAAAACTTGTTAAATAAACATCTAATGCTTCAGCAAGAACCTCCCTTGCTGTTCTATTTGCTCCGATGATTGAAACATTGGGGTCAAACGGAATTAAACTTAATTGTCCATTTATTTCGGAAACTCTAACAAAGGTTATATTAGAATTTCTGTCGTCAATTTCGCCACTTGGTGAGTGATAAACCGCAACCAAATCATCAAATATTCTCGTATCAAAATAATCTTGTTCTAACCAAACTTCATTGAATAAACCTTCAACATTCTCAATAATTCCAAGACTTGTTCCTGTATCAAGGAAAGGTCCTATTTGAAATCTCATACTTTCATTAATTTCATCATAACTGTAAAAACTTACCCTGGAAATCAAATTGAATAGATCTTCAGTACTTCTTCCATCAACAGCTTCATTTTCTAATGCTTCTATTTGCACATAGGCCAACATTTGTTCAAATAATTCATCTGCATTGTCTAAAGAATATATCTCAAAAGAGCCATAGGATGAAATGTAAGAAAACATATTTATTGCATCCATAGCAAATCGTTCTTTATCATTTTGAGGTTCTCTAAAAGAATTCGCTCCATTCCTTTCTTCAACGATTTCCACATTATTGATTGTTTGGTCGTTTGTTGTTATTTCTTGTGTGTCATTATTTTGTGTTGATACATCTTGATTGGTATCATTGTTATCACCATTTCCACAGGCTGTAAGTGCGAGTGTTGCCATAATCATGACGAGGGTTAGAATTAGTATTTTTTTCATTATCTTTTCTCTTAGCTCCTTACTAATCTGACTTGCTAATGCCAATTGTTATTCCTATGCCGCCCAAAAAAAGTTGTTGGTCTGGCAGCGAAAATTGTTTCTTTATCCTCGGGTGAAAAGATTTTTTCTTGTTGGTCTGCTGCCATAACAAGCTGCCTAAAACCTGGGGACATTGAGGAATATTGCATTAGGTCTCCCACAACCAATTCCTGCGCTTCGTTGGCACTGCTGAGAAACACGTTTAGCATACGTATCATCGCCAAGCTATCCAAAAAGCATTTTTTTAGCGTCCCGAAAAAAACATATACCAAAAATCCGACAATGACAAGCAAAGGTTCGCCCATCATCACGCCCCACACAATCAAGGCAAGCGTAGCGATGTTAAAAATGAAGGTTATAAACCATACAAGCAGGGAAGTCCACACGGCGGCTTTTGCCATTGCTGACCAGTTTCTCATATAGACCTGAAAGCCTTGCAGAGAGGATTTGAAAGATCCGGTGTCGGGGAAAACGAAAGTATAAGCCAAGATACATTCATCAACATACTTTATGAATTTCGACTTAAAGCGGTTGATGAAAAAAGCGGCAGGGCCAAGGCCCACCAGCATTCTCCTTAGATGCAGGCTAAGTTGTGACACGGCTTGATATATCAGCCGGTCTAGGAAGAAAAAGGCGGTAGCTTTTCCAAAGTTTCTTCTCACTTGCCCAAAGCCATATGACAGTTGCTTTTCGGGGGCTTTTCCGTTAATTATCACATGTGTCAACACCGCTATGTGCCCCACGCGCACCAGATATCTCGGGATGCGCCCAACAATCGCATAGATAATGGGAAACAGGATGAGTATCAGAAAAGGAGCTCTAAGGTCGACCGCCATATCTAATGCGTATGGGAAACGCTCATATATATTATCAAACATAATATGCCAAGCTACAACGCTGACATCATCTGGCATTATCAGCCTGATAATGTCAGATGCAACAAACACAAACCACAGGAAAGCCCCGCCCCAAACAAACATAGGAAGGGCAGTAAATATTGCCTTGAGAATGAGAAATGGCGCAGTTTGTCTCATTATTTTTCCAGGTTTCATCAAAATACCTCTCCATTTAGTTTTAAGTTAATTCGATGACAATTTATATCATCATCTTAATCTTTTCCATCTATTATGTTTTCCGACAATCCAAATGTTTCATCTGCATCATCCCCTTGTGGTTCTACGTGTATCATAATATCAAACACATTTTCAAGACGTTGCTTAATTTCATCCTCCACAGCCAAAGCAATGTTATGGGCTTCTAGAACCGTACAATTTGGATCCACATCAATATCAAATACAATATCCCAAAGTCCGGCAATGCGGCGAATTCTCGCACGATGAACATTACTCGCCCCATCCACTGCATTTACCGCTTCCACAATAATACGATACGGCGCAATGTCATTGTTACCGTCCATCAATTCCAGGTTCACTTCCATAAAAATACCAACCGCCGTCTTAATAATCCACACGCCAATCAGGATTGCAATGATGGAATCGGCATGTGCCGCACCTGTGACGGTTGAGATGACAAGCCCCACTAAAACACCAACCGACACCAACACATCACTTGTCATATTTTTCGCATTTGCTTTTATCATTGCAGAATCTGCACGTTTGCCTAATCTATATTGACTATATGCAAGCAAAAGTTTTCCCGCAATAGAAACACCTGCTATACCCATAGCCAAGCCGGAGGACATAAGCTCTTGCTCACCGGAAATCAGAGCACTTGCAGCATTGATTATAAGCTGCGCACCCATAAAAAAAAGGAGAAACGCCAAAAACGCCGTCGCTACGGTTTCCGCCCGCTTATGCCCCCACGGATGGTTTTGATCCGCCGGCTTAGAGATAATCCGAACCACCACAAAGGTCATAATACCAATGCTTACATCTGAAAAGGAATCCACTCCATTTGCAATCAATGCATTACTATTCGAGAGTATACCGGCTACGACATTGAGCACTGCCAGAATCCCATTTCCCACCACCGCTGTAATCGCAGCAAAACGAATACTTTTGATTTTATTACTCTGTATATCCATACTATCTTCATCCATTGCGCCAAAAGCTTCTATTCCGAAGTATAACACACACACAAATAGAAGTCCACTTTTCACAAAACGTTAGCGTTGATTTATCGCTCCACTAATGGGATAATAGATAAAAATAAAGGAAACGAGGCATCTATGGCAAAAAATAAAATAACCAACTTAACCTTAACATATCCAACTGGACAGGAGCCGGATACCATTTCTCCTACAAACTATCAACCCTACCGTTACATCATCGGAAAAACAGGAAAAAATCCTTTGGTTGCCATCTGTATGAATCCCTCCGCCGCGCGGGATAATGTATCCGATCGAACTGTAAACCGTGTCATACAAACATCCATCCATCTGGGTTATGATGGTTGGTTTGTGGTCAACATCTATCCGGAACGAGCCACAGATGCTGCTATGCTAGATCACTTTGATAAAAATCACATCACAGAAAACGTAGCACAAATCCGCCAACTACTCAAAGAACAAAACATCAAAGAAGTCTGGGGGGCTTGGGGCGAAACCAAATATGAGCACCTAAAAAAAGGGCGAAATGCCCTTTTGGATATGTTGCGTGAAGAATCCATCCAAATCTTTGCTTATCAAATCAACAGCAGCGGCAATCCCAAACACCCACTCTATTTAAAGATTGATGCAAAAAATAAGGTCTATCTTAACCACTCGTTCTAGTCCGTTTTGTATTAGTTGCCACAATATCCACACCGGTATCTACAATATTTTCTACAATCACATCACCCACATAAACCGGTGTTTTCACTGCAATGCCCTTTAAAGCCCGAACACAGTCATATATCTTATCTTTTGGTATCTCTGATTCCGTTTTAACAGGAAGACGCTCTATATCTCCACCAATTAGTGTTACCGTTGTTGTCACAATTCTGGTTGGGTTTGTGATTTCTTTTATGGCATAATGTTCTCCTCGAGGACATTTTTGACCTGTCACAGATAATACGGCACTGTTTTCAACTACAATCACAAGGGCACAACCCAAAGGACAAGCAATACAAATCAAATTTTTCTTTTCCAATTTTATGCGCCCCCTTTTACATACATCGCCGCATACGTACCGGCTTTTTCCGCTTCTTTTGACACATCATCCACCAAATCATGGACATGATGGACATTACCGCAAGCAAATACACCCGAAATATTTGTTTCATACTTATCATTCAAAACAGGACCATTGGTTCTCATATCCAGTTTCACACCCATTTTAAGAGACAATTCATTTTCCGGTATCAAACCCACGGATAATAACAATGTATCGCAACTTACATATTCCCTGGTACTGTCTATGACTCTGCCCGCTTCATCTACACAAGCCAAAGTAACACCTGTAATATGTTCTTTCCCATGAATCTCTACTACTGTTGTTTGCAATCGCAGGGGAATGCCATAGTCCTCCAAACACTGTACAATATTTCTTTGCAAACCTCCCGATTTTGCCATCAACTCTGCTACCACTTTCACCTTGGCACCCTCCAAGGTCATTCTCCTGGCCATAATCAAACCAATGTCACCGGAACCTAAAATAACCACCTCTTTTCCCGGCATAAAACCATTCATATTGACCAATTTTTGTGCTGTTCCGGCTGAATATATACCTGCCGGGCGAAAACCCGGAATATGCAACGTGCCTCTGGGGCGCTCACGACAACCCATCGCCAAAACAATCGCTTTTGCTTGTAACACACACATACCATCTGCTTGACTCATCGTCGTTACTCTTTTATCTGCACAAATATCTACTACCATGGTATTGAGCCGGTATTCTATTTTGAATGCCTCTATCTTTTCAATATAACGTAAGGCATATTCCGGCCCGGTTAGTTCCTCCTCAAAAATATGTAAGCCAAAACCACTGTGAATACACTGGTTTAAAATACCACCAAGCTCACAATCTCTCTCTAAAATGAGAATCTGTTCAATTCCTTTTTCTTTTGCTGCAAGGGCTGCTGCTAAACCGGCAGGGCCACCTCCTATTATTACAATGTCATAAATAAGCACTTATATTCTCCTCGTTTATAACCACTCTTTGTTTTTACCCAATATCATTTGTGCATCACTGCCTGATTTTTTGATTTCTTCCATACGCACACCCAATTCCCGTGAAAGAATCTCCATGGTTTTAGGTGTACAAAAACCCGCCTGGCAACGACCACTGCCTACACGGACACGACGCTTGATACCATCTAGTGTAGTGGCCCCCAAAGAACGTCTGATGGCATCCACCACCTCACCCTCTGATATCATTTCACAACGACAAACAATATTGCTATACATGGGGTTTTCCCGTATCAAAGTATCCCTATCCGCATAGGACAACCGGGCAGGACTTAAAATACCCTTTCGCCTACCATAAAACTGTGTATTAAATCGAGGTGAAAGCTTTTCTACCACAATCTCTGCTACCATTTTACCAATGGCCGGCGCACTACTTAAGCCCGGTGACGCAATGCCGCCACAATCAATCAAATTCTCACAATCTTTGGCTGCCGCAATCATAAATTCATGGCCATCTTCATGAGCACGCAAACCTGCAAAAGAAGTAATCACTTTTTCCATCGGAATATTTCTTACGTGGTCGCCCCCTTGTTTCCGCAATCTGGCCAATCCCTCCGCCGTAGTATCTGTACCTTCCTTATCTATGATATCAACGGCCGTTGGCCCAACCAACAGATTTCCATGGGTGGTTGGTGTCACCAAAACACCCTTGCCGAATTTCCCCGGCAAGGCAAAAATAGTTTTAGACACATGTGCACCCGCTGTTTTATCCAACAACAAATACTCTCCTCTTCTTGGCGTAATCCGCATAGGCTCTGCACTTAACATATGATGAATCCTATCTGCATATACCCCGGCAGCATTGACTACACACTTAGCCTGCAACAACCCTTTTGTTGTTTCTATTTCAAACAAGTCTTCTACTTTTTGAATCTTTTTTACCTCTGTGTGAAATCGAAATTCTACCCCGTTTTCAAAGGCGTTTTCCGCATAAGCAATATTCATTGTAAAAGGACATACAATCCCTGCCGTTGGAGCATATAATGCCGCCACTACTTCCGCGGTGATATTTGGCTCCATTGCCATAACAGCTTCTTTTCCCAAAATCTCTAAGCCTTGTACTCCATTTGCCTTTCCTTGCGCATAGAGTCTTTGCAAAACAGGTATATCCGCTTTTGCGCAACAAATCACAAGAGAGCCAATGCGTTCAAACGGAAAATCCAACTCCTTTGAAGCCGCTTCCATCATTTGATTTCCTTGCACATTCAGCTTTGCCATCAACGAACCCGCCCTTGCATCATAACCGGCATGAACAATTCCGCTGTTGGCTTTTGAAGTACCACAGCAAACATCTTCTGCTTTTTCCACAACACAAATTTTCAATTGATAGCGAGATAGCTCCCTTGCCGTAGTGGAACCGGAAATGCCCGCACCAATCACAATAACATCATACATAGATTACTCCATCAAACCTTGTCTTCTTTATTTTCTCGTCCATTTGCACTATATCACGTCATAGTTTAATAGGCAATATCAGATATCGCCCCATTTTATTTTTAATATACTAGAGATTATCAATGTAAGATGCATGGAAGCAAACCATCACCATTGCCGAAGAATTAAATTACGTCAATTATTATTTAGAATTACAAAAAGAACGGTTTGGCGATAAAATAGAGTATGCCATCCATATTGCTGACCAAGAAATCAAAAAGCACTACCTACCAAAACTGAGCATTCAACCACTGGCAGAAAACAGCATTGTTCATGGATTGGAAAATCAGCGCGAAAAAGGCTGGGTACACATTTCCATCTGGGAAGAAACCGATGAAATCTGGATTAAAGTAGCTGACAATGGCATTGGATTTACACCCAATAAAATTAAAGAACATGAGTCCTCTAAACACAATCAGGTGGCATTGCATAATATTGATCGGCGGATCAAACTATTGTATGGTGCCAACTTTGGTTTAAAAATTACTTCGGTACCGGGAGAAGGAACGGAAATCTTGATGATAATTCCCATAAATACCAAGCAGAGCAGGCTGTCCAATATGCCAAACATACCCATCATACGGCCATTGTCAGCATAGAAGAAGTGCCCGATATTCCGGCAGAAATGATGCATTATATTTATGATGAATTACATGATTTAGAAGATGAACACGTACAAATTGTCGCCAAAATAAAACACCATATTGACAAGCATTACATGAATGATTTACCATTAGAGAAACTGGCTGAATTGGTACATCTAAGTCCTAGTTATCTAAGTCGTTTATTTAAACGAATCCGCGGCGAAAATTTAAGTAGTTATATTCAAAAAGTACGGATTGAAGAAGCAAAAAAGTTGCTAGAATATACAAGCTTAAAGGTCTTTGAGGTCGGAGAAAAAGTCGGTATACCGGATCCTGTCTACTTTTCTCGGATTTTCAAGAAAATAACAGGAGTGAAACCAAAAGATTATTAAAGGGTGCTTATATTATGATAAAAAACATACATGCGATACAAATTATTCTAGCCTCTTCTTCTCCCAGACGAAGAGAATTGCTGACACAGCTGGGCTTAAATTTTTTAGTGATGCCAAGCAATGAAGAAGAGCATTATCAAAGTGATACACCGGAAGAAATTGTCAAAGAACTGGCCTTGTTAAAAGCCTCGTCCGTGGCAAAATCTTTTGCTTTACCTCTCTCCAATACTTTAATCATCGGTGCTGATACCATTGTCGTTTTGGATGGTGAAGTGTTGGGAAAACCAACCGACAAACAGGATGCCATTGCCATGTTAACCAAGCTCCAAGGCCGAACACACCAAGTCTTTACAGGGGTTTCTTTACTTATGTTCGAATATAATCATCAATGCAAAACAAACACCTTCGTTGCATGTACAAAAGTGTTTGTCAATGAAATGAGTCTCAAAGAGATTCAGGCATATGTGGAAAGTGGCGAACCTATGGATAAGGCCGGTAGTTATGGTATCCAAGGCGTGTTCGCCAAACACATTGGACGGATTGAAGGGGATTATTCCAATGTGATGGGCTTGCCAATTGCAACATTATATGAGATATTAAAAAAAATATAATATCCTTAATATACAAAAAATCCCTCGCCTGTCTTTTTCCCCAATTTCTTTGCGCGTACCATCTTCTTTAACAATGCACAAGGACGATACTTCGGATCCCCTGTCTCTTCATGAATGGTATTCATGATATCTAAAATAATATCATTGCCTACCAAATCTGATGTAGCCAATGGTCCCATCGCATGACCTGCACCAAAGCGCATCGCCTTATCAATATCCTCTGCTGTCGCAATGCCTTGTTCCAACACACCAATGGCTTCATTAATCATCGGAATCAGGATTTTGTTTACCACAAATCCGGGTGCTTCTTTTACCTCAATTGCTTCTTTTCCAAGATTTTGCACCATTTCAAAAACCACTTCAAACGTTTCGTCAGAAGTAGAAAAACCCCGAATCACCTCAACCAATTTCATCACAGGAGCCGGATTGAAAAAATGAATCCCAATAAACTTATCCTGTCTGGAAATCGCCGAAGCAATCTCTGTAATAGAAATAGAAGATGTATTGGTCGCAAAAATCGTTTCCGGCTTACAAATAGAATCTAAACTTTTAAAAAATCCACTTTTTACTTCTGCTTTTTCTACGATTGCCTCCAACACCAAATCACAATCGACTGCATCTTCCAACGTCTGCCCCACTGTGACATTTTCCAATGTGCTTTTTTTAATATCTTCCGAAATTTTACCTTTTTCTACCAAGCGAGAAAGTGTTTTCTCCATGCCCCGTATCGCTTTTACAGCAGCATCAGTGGATATATCAAATAAGGTCACACTCCAACCCGCACCGGCAAAGACTTGCGCAATACCGGAACCCATGGTACTGGCACCTCCTATAAAAACTGATTTTTTCACACGCATACTATTCTCCTTATTCACAACGTTCCACAACAGTTGCAACACCCATACCACCACCGATACAAAGTGTCGCCAAACCATATTTATCTTTTCGTTTTTCCATTTCGTGCAACAAAGTAACCATAACACGGGCACCGGATGAACCAACCGGATGACCCAAAGCAATTGCACCACCATTTACATTGACTTTGTTCATGTCAAACCCAAGCTCTTTTGCAACTGCCAACGCCTGTGCCGCAAAAGCCTCATTCGCTTCGATTAAATCCATGTCCGCCATCTCTAACCCGGCCTTTTTCAAGGCATTACGAGAAGCTTCAACCGGGCCAATGCCCATAATAGCAGGGTCAACACCTGCTTGTCCCCAACCAATCAACTTAGCGATTGGCTTATAACCATAACGCTCTACCGCTTCGCCTGATGCAATTAAAATCGCAGCAGCTCCGTCATTGATACCGGAAGCATTTCCTGCTGTTACACGGCCACCATCACGGCGAAAGGCCGGGCGCAATTTTTGCAAACTCTCTACCGTAGTATTACCACGAATATACTCATCTTGCTCAAACACAATCGTTTCTTTTCTTGTTTTTATTTCTATTGGTACAATTTCATCTACAAAACGACCTGCTGCTTTTGCTTTTTCCGCTTTTACCTGAGAATCTGCTGCAAAGGCGTCCAATTCTTCACGGCTCAAATTCCACTGATCACAAAGATTTTCTGCGGTTTCACCCATATGGTAATCATTGTACACATCCCATAAGGCATCCCGAATCATTGAATCTTCCATTGTTGTATGACCCATTTTTGCACCCCAACGACCATTTGACATCAAATAAGGTGCTCCGGACATACTTTCTGTTCCACCGGCTAAAACCACATCCACATCACCGGCCAAAATCCCACGCGCTCCATCCATCACTGTTTTCATACCGGAGCCACAAACCATATTGGTTGTGGTACATGGCACCGTAACCGGCAATCCCGCACCCAAAGCAACTTGACGTGCCACATTTTGTCCTTGCCCGGCTGCCAAAATACAACCAAAACTCATTTCATCCACTTGTTCCGGTGTCGCATTTGCACGTTTTAATGCTTCTTTTGCTACGGCAACACCCAAAGTCACCGGAGATACATCTTTTAAACTACCACCAAAACTACCAATTGCCGTTCTACAACTCGATACAATGAAAACTTCTTTCACTTAATTCGTCCTCCGTTTTTAAAACTACACTTCATGCAACCACATATACTTCTCATCTTCATTGCGATCTGTTTGGTGCCAAGGCTGTCCATCCAGATGACGAATCATCCAACAAGTATACATTTGAAAACCGGGAGCCACTGCTTGCGGATGAAGTAATCCACCAGGAATCGCTGAAAAGCTTTGGTTCACACTTTTAAAAACTTCATCACCTACAAAACTGGCACCAAACCCTTCCGGTCTATCAAACAAAAAATAATACAACTCCGGCTGTGGGTGACAGTGCGGTAAATAACCTGACCAATTTCCTCTGTCATTGAGAACTTCACCCAAAACCATATTAGAATAAGGCGCAATATCCAAATCAAAAATCGTGCTGACACGACGTTTGGCTACATCACCAAATTTCCCCACACCTACATATCTCCAAGGTGCATCTTCCGGCCTGTATAACTTGGCCGCAAAACGCTTTTCATTTTTGGTCTTTTGTACCAAAATCTCCGTATCCGCATTTGCTTCAACCACAACTGTATCACCTTGACAAATATGCACACACCAAGAACCCTCCGTAAACACATCCTTACGGGTAACACTATGCCTTTCTTCATCAAAGCAAAATGTCAGGTTACCATTTAATAACAATACCGCAATTTCTTCATCACTCGATGAAAACGTTCTGGAAGCCCCGGCTTTCATAAAATAAACACGCACATCCATCAACATTTCTTTGTATGCATTGTCATAAGTAGACAGGATCATCTCACCTTGCGCATCATACGTTGGATAACCAAATGTTTTCATATTAGTACACTCTTGCATTACTTCGCCCTTTCATCACACCATCACGTGCTTCGTTGACACACTCATTTGCAGAAGTCATCGCAATCCCTACATTCCACCAAGAATCATACCCATCGGTCATAGTCTTCGGAATCACTTTTAAGTCAAACAAACAAGCAACTTCTTGTTTCTTTGCATCTTCCAAAGCAGCAATCAATTCTTCAATGGTTTTGCAAGTATAAGCATGCAATCCATATCCCTGTGCCACTTTGGCATAATCTACAGGAATCAAATCACCCGCCGGTTTTTTGCCATCTGTATATCTAAACTCCGTTGCAAGGCTACCAATGCCATGATTCATTTCCAGGTTATTGATACAACCAAAGCCACAATTATCAAACACAATAATATTTACTTTTTGCTTTTCTTGTATGATGGTTCCAATTTCGCTATGAAGCATTTGAAAACTGGCATCCCCTACTACACAATACACCTCTTCGTTTGGCGCAACAAATTTTACACCTAAAGTAGCCGCAACTTCATAACCCATGCAAGAATAACCGTATTCCGCATGATAACCACCACGTTTGTTTGTGGTCCACATACGCTGCAAACAACTTGGCAAAGAACCACCGGCTGTAATCAAAATCGCATCCTCTGCAATCGTTGCACGAATTGCAGCAATGGCTGCTGTCTGTGTTAGTTCACCACCTGTCAATTTTACAAACTCAGGCACGGTTCTTGGATCGCGGTTTTTCATAATCGGCTCAAAAGAATCACCTGTATACCGAATCCCGCTTAAATAAAGCATTTCTTCATCCCATGCTTTTTTTGCATCTGCAATTTCATTTACATAAGCAGATTGATATCCCACTTCTTTCAAACGTTTGCTTAGAGCAAGCACCGTCATCTTCGCATCCCCAACCGCTTTCACTGCATCCATTTTATAAGCATGATAACGACTGTTATTAATACTTACAATTTTCACATCTTTCTTTTGAAATAACCATTTTGAACTGGTTGTAAAATCAGATAATCTGGTACCAATGGCAATTACAACATCCGCATCTTTGGCAATGCTGTTAGAAGCAGATGTACCTGTTACACCGATACCACCTAAACAATATGGATGATTGGAAACACATGCACTTTTTCCGGCTTGACTCTCGCCAAATGGGATATGAAATTCTGAACAAAACGTTTCCACAACAGCACCGGCATCTGAATAACGCACACCACCACCAACAATAACCAAAGGCTTTTTGGCATCTTTTATCACAGCCACAATATCTTCCAACTCTTCTTCCACGGCAACAGGACGTGTAATTCTATGCACACGCTTTACAAAAAAACTTTCCGGAAAATCAAAAGACTCTCCCTCCACATCTTGACAAACAGAGATACAGCAAGCCCCTGTTTCAGATGGGTCTGTCAAAACACGCATTGCATGAATCAAAGCCGTCATAATCATCTCCGGGCGAGTGATACGATCCCAGTATTTACAAACCGGTTGAAACGCATCATTGGTACTAACCGCCAAGCTACTGCTCTGCTCTAATTGCTGCAACACAGGATCCGGTTGTCTGGAAGCAAAGGTATCTGCCGGAAATACCAACAAAGGGATCTGATTCACAGTCGCCGTGGCACAAGCTGTGACCATATTCGCAGAACCCGGGCCAACAGAAGCTGCACAAGGAATGATTTTCTTTCTATTTGCTTGTTTTGCATAAGCAATCGCTGTATGGCACATGCCTTGCTCATTGCGGCCTTGCAGTACACGCAAGGAACCGGGATCACTATCCAAAGCCTCACCCAAACCAACTGCAATGCCATGTCCGAATATTGTAAAAAAACCTTCCACAAATTTTGTTTCTTGACCATCCATAGAAACATATTGATTATCTAAAAATTTGACAATGGCTTGTGCAGTTGTCATCTTTATTGTACGCATCATCTTTATCTCCTTGCTATCATTTCACCATACTGCTCTTTTTCTTCCTTGATAAAACTTTGTACCTCTTCTGTCGTAGGCAAAGAATCCGAGCAATTGTTTGAAGTAACCATCATAGAAGCCTCTGCTGAACCAAATTCCAGGCAATCTATAATCTCCCAACCTTGGAATAATCCATATAAAAAGCCGGAAGCATAACCATCACCACCACCAAAACCTTTTCTGGCATTCACCGGAAATGGCTTAATCGAAAAGCTCTGACCATCTTTGGTATAAGCGGTAGAGCCTTTCATACCATGTTTAATCACCACAATCTTCGTATTAAATCCATGCCAATAAGCCGCACTTTCCGCATCCGTCATACCTACTTTGATTAATTTTTCCGTCAAATCAAACTCTTCTCTGGAACCTAAAATCACATCTGCTTGTCTGGAAATCATAAAACTGTAAATCGAAACCTCATCTGTATTGTTCCAATTATAATCACGATAATCAATATCAAATATAATTTTGGTGTCATATTTTCTTGCCAACATAACCGCTTTCAAAGCCGCTTCCCGTGATGGACTCTCTGCCAAAGCCGTTCCGGAAATCAAGATTGCCTTGGCATTTTTAATATAATCATCACAAATGTCTTCCACATGCAGTTGCAAATCTGCGACACGATTTCGGTACATCAAAATAGAGCTTTCTGACGAGGATAACATTTCTGTAAAAGTCAAACCAAGTTTCTCACCATTTGTACATTTTGTAATCTGAGATGTATCAATTCCTTGTTCCTTAAAATAATCTACCACAAATTCACCAAATTGATCATCCGAAACCTTACCAATGAACCCGGCTTTCATGCCGTGTCGTGTCACACCTACTGCAATATTTGCCGGTGAACCACCTACAAATTTTTCAAAATAATGCACTTTTTTTAAGGGCTTAAACTCCTCTTTTATAGCATCCGTATACGCAGGGTTGAAGTCGATTGCCACTCGTCCCAACAAAATCAGATCATATTTTCTACCGTCATCAAACTCTATATATTTCATTACAAACACCTCATGTAAATCCCTTTCAAACTTTCCTGATCTAAGGCAATCGGCATATTCACCAACAAACGTTGTTGGTTTTGTAGCACCGCCGGAACAAAAGCAGCAACATCAGACTCCTTTACGCCTAACTCTGACAATGGCACCATTGGTAAAATTGCTTCCAATAAGTTTTCCAAATTCTTCCATACACCACCATCACCCAGCTTTTTTGCCATAAGTTCTTCCAGTTCAGACAAATCCGCCCCTTTTTCCACATAAGTATGAAATACAGCCAAGAACAAGTAGTAGTTGGATTTTCCATGGGGAATATGGAAGCTTCCGCCCAATGGGAACGATAACGCATGAACACCACCACAGCCGGCATTGGAAAATGCGATTCCGGCATAAGTACTGGCAACAACAAAATCTTCCATCAATGCCATCGGTTCCAATTTTTCATCTACAATCTTTTTATAGCCATTTAAAATCAATGCAATGGCCTCTTTACTAAACAGCTTCGAAAATACGGTTGCCTTTGGTGACACAAAAGACTCTACGGCATGAATCAAAGCATCCACGGAACTAGCTGCAAATACATCATAAGGCATAGACTCTAACAATTCCGGAATCAATACAGCACGATCCGGAGCAATGGCAGGTGTTACCAAACCAATCTTAGTTTTCTTTTCCGGAAATAACGTCACAGAAATAGAAGTCACCTCACTGCCTGTACCACAGGTAGTTGGTATGGCAATGAGTTCACGCCTTTTATACTTTGCAAGGTCTGCCACATTTACATATAAATCTTCACAAGTCATACCATCTTCAAACAAAAGTTGCTTGGCAATATCCAAAACGGCACCACCACCAATGGCAATCACCCGCTTATAATCCTTACCCTCTATGTCATGTATCATCGCATTTAACATATCGTTGCTTGGTTCGCCACTGCCATATTTCTCAGTCAACAAAAGGCCACTACCGTTAGTCAATAACTCTAAATACGGTTTGATAATGATCTCATTGCTCACAACAAGATCCGCTCTACCGATTGTAAGACTTTGCAAAAACACAGCAACACTCTTACATAAACTAATTTCCGGTCTTACTACAAAATTCATTTTTTCTTCCTCCGGCTATATCTATTTCTCATCTACTATCTTTTGGATACCCGCAGTCAATGCCGGAACAATTTTAAATACATCGCCCACCACACCAAAATCCGCCACACCAAAAATCGGTGCATCCGGGTCTTTGTTAATTGCAATGATGATTTCACTCTCTTCCATACCGGCCAAATGCTGAATGGCACCGGAAATACCACAGGCAATATAAAGATTCGGACGAACGGTTTTTCCTGTTTGTCCAACCTGCAATTCCTTATCCATCCAACCGGCATCCACGCCCGCTCTAGAAGAAGACACTGTTCCACCCAATACTTTTGCTAAATCTTCCAAAATTTGATAGTTTTCGGCTCCGCCCATACCACGGCCACCGGAAATCAAAACATTGGCATCCTGAATGTCCATTTTTGCCGTAGTTTTTTTGATAATTTCTAAGATTTCCACCGCAATGGCATTTTCTAAACCAGGCACCGGAAATACCTCTACCCTTGCTTTTGCATCGGGATTCACATCCAACCTTTGCATCACACCGGAACGAACAGTAGCGATTTGTGGTCTGTGCACCGGGCAAATGATGGTCGCCATAATGTTACCACCAAAGGCAGGTCTTGTCATACGAAGTCCCTTTGTTTCAAGGTCGATATCCAACTTTGTACAATCTGCTGTCAAACCTGTTGCACCACGACCGGAAACACGAGGCCCTAAATCTCTGCCAATGGCCGTTGCACCCAACAGTAAAATATCCGGCTTTTTCGCCTGCAATACCGCATGCAGTGCAACGGTATAAGGATCTGTCATATATGTTTCCAATGCAGGGTCATCTACCACAATCACATGATCCGCACCATAGATTGCCAATTTATCTGCCAGTCCCGTCACATTGTGACCTAATAACACGGCTGTTACATCCGTATTCAAATCAGCGGCAAGGCGCTTGGCCTCCCCTACCAACTCATAAGATACACTGGAAATTTTTCCGTCTACTTGTTGGGCGAAAACAAAAATGCCCTTGTAATCTTGTAAATTCATTTTGCTTTCCTCCCTATATCACAAATTTCTTCTGTAAACTTTCTATCAAAAAATCTACAGATTCCTCTACGTCCAATTGCACCACTGTACCCTTGCCTTTTAACTCTTTGGTAAAAGATTTTGCAACCCGAGTGGGCGAACCTTTTAAACCAATGTTGGTATCTATCACATCTAGGTCAGGGCGTGCCAAAATCTTCACTTCCCTCTGCCGATAAGCATCAAAAATACCACCCGGCGTCATATAACGCGGCTCGTTTAATTCACTCAAAGCCGTTATCAAACAAGGCATTTTTGCTTTTATCATATGGTAACGATCCTCATACTGACGTTTTACCACAACATAATTTCCCTCTACCTCAATGCCCTCGGCATAACTTACATTAACCAAACCCAAATGCTCCGCAATCTGTGGGCCTACTTGTGCCGTATCCCCATCAATGGCCTGACGGCCTGTTATAATCAAATCATAAGACATGGTTTTTATGGCTGCTGCCAAAATAGAGCTGGTTGCCAACGTATCAGAGCCACCAAACACCTTATCTGTGATTAAAAAAGCTTCATCCGCACCCATCGCCAAAGACTCTCTTAAAATAGCCTCCGCTTGGGGTGGCCCCATGGAAATCACCGTGACGGTTGCAGCATTTTTATCTTTGATACGCAAAGCTGCCTCCAAACCGGCTTTATCATCCGGATTCATAATGCTTGGAACACCATCCCGAATCAAAGTGCCTGTTTCCGGGTTCAAACGCACCTCTGTTGTATCAGGCACTTGTTTTATACACACAATAATATTCATTGACTTTTTGCCTCCTTTCCGTTCTATTTCAAAATAGAACCGGCGATTACCATACGTTGTACTTCGCTGGTACCTTCATAAATTTCTGTAATCTTTGCGTCACGCATCATTCGCTCTACTGGATACTCTCTGGTATAACCATAACCACCAAACAATTGCACACACTTCGTGGTAACTGCCATGGCTGTTTCGGAAGCAAACAATTTTGCTGTTGCCGACTCCAAAGAATGGCGCACACCTGTATCTTTTACACAAGCTGCTTTATAAATCAACAAACGAGCCGCTTCCACACGGGCATACATATCTGCCAACTGAAATTGCGTATTTTGGAATGCGGAAATTGAACGTCCAAACTGCTTTCTATCTTTGGTATATTGAATGGTTTCATCCAATGCACCTTGGGCGATACCAAGGGCTTGTGCCGCAACGCCAATACGTCCACCATCCAAAGTTTCCATGGCAATATTAAACCCTCTACCAATTTTACCCAACAGATTTTCTTTTGGAACGATACAATCTTCAAATACCAACTCTGTTGTAGAAGAACCACGAATCCCCATTTTCTTTTCTTTGGTTCCGATTGAAAAACCCGGAAACTCTTTTTCTACAATAAAAGCAGAAATACCCCTTGTGCCCTGACTCTTATCTGTCATAGCCATGATAATATAAACATCTGCCACACCACCATTGGTAATGAAAATTTTACTGCCATTTAAAATATAATTCTCACCTTTTAACACCGCCGTTGTCTGCTGACCCGCAGCATCTGTACCGGCATTTGGCTCCGTCAAACCAAAGGCACCCAACTTTTCCCCTTTTGCCAAAGGAGTCAAATATTTTTCCTTTTGCTCCGATGTACCATAGGTTTTAATCGGGTTGGCACAAAGAGAGATATGTGTCGCAACAATAATGCCTGTCGTTGCACAAACTTTACTCAACTCTTCTACACACATGGCATAAGTCAAAGCATCACAACCTTGTCCGCCATACTCTTTGGGCAGGGGAATACCGAAAAAACCATATCGCGCCAGCTTTTCCACGGTTTCCTTTGGGAAACGCTCTGTTTCATCAATTTCCTGCGCCAAATCTTTCACTTCATTCTCTGCAAAGTCACGGAATAATTTCCGAGCCATCTCTTGCTCTTTTGATAATACAAAATCCATCGCTTCTCTCCTCCTTGCATATATCTGTTAACTATTTGTAAATGGGTCCGGCTTTTTCTTCTCTAAAAATGCACCCATTGCATTTTTTTGATCATTGGTCTCATAACAAATTGAAAATTGCTCTGACTCCATGCGAATACCACTATCTAAATCTGTTTCCAATCCTGCATGAATGGCCTTTTTACTTGCCCTTACTGCAATCGGCGCATTCCCGGCAATCTTATTTGCCATAACACTAGCTGTTTCAAGCAATTTTGACAAAGGTACAACCTGATTCACCAAACCAAGCCTCAAGGCTTCGTCTGCTTTTACTCTATCGCCGGTATATAAAAGCTCCTTGGCCTTTCCGATACCAATCAAACGAGGTAAACGCTGTGTTCCACCAAAACCTGCGGTAATCCCCAAACCAACTTCCGGTTGCGCAAATACGGCATTTTCTGAAGCAATACGAATATCACAGGCCAGTGCCAATTCACTGCCGCCGCCCAAAGCATAACCATTTACCGCTGCAATCACCGGCACAGGTAACAATTCAAGTTTACGAAAAATTCGATTTCCGTATAAGCACCACTGCCTACCCTCTTCTTTTGTCATCGTCGATTGACTACCTATATCCGCACCGGCTACAAAAGCCTTTTCACCGGCTCCCGTCAAAATCAAACAGCGCGTCGTATCCAAGTCCACACCATCCACCACCTGCTCCAATTCAGCTAAAACTTCCTGGTTCAAAGCATTGAGTGCTTTTTGTCTATCAATCGTTATCGTGCCAATTCCGTTTTTTTGTTCATATTTCACATAATTCATCCTTTTACCCACTCACTTTCTTTGAACTTAGCATGAAAACGTTTCTCGTACTCTATTGCCAACGCTTCTCTAAAATCCGGGTGTGCAATTTTGATTAGTGCAGCCGCTCTCTCTCTTAATGTTCTACCTTTTAATGCAGCAATACCATGTTCTGTCACAACATAATTTACATCAAACCGATTTGTCGTAACCGCCGCCCCCTCCGCAATGAAAGGAACAATCTTAGAAATACCCTTGGTGGTAGAAGGCATCGCCATAATCGCTCGACCGCCTTTGCTCATATTGGCCGCTCGCACAAAGTCTACCTGACCACCCACACCACTGATTTGCCTTAAACCAATAGAATCAGAAACAACCTGACCCAGTAAGTCTACCTGCACACAAGCATTGATGGCTACTAAATTATCATTTTGAGCGGCAATCCTTGGGTCATTCACATAATCAACGGATAACATCTCTACCATAGGATTGTGATCTACAAAATCATATAACTTTTGTGTTCCCATCAAAAACGTTGCAACCAACTTTCCATTATGGATATTTTTATGCTTATTATTAATCACACCGGCTTCTACTAAGTCAACCACACCATCAGAAAACATCTCCGTATAAATACCCAAATCTTTTTTGTCTGTCAAACCAGCCAATACCGCGTCCGGAATGCTACCAATCCCCAATTGCAAACAATCACCATCTTGAATCAGAGATGCTACATTGCGGCCGATGGCCTTTTCCACATCACCCAATACGGGAGGCTGTAACTCAACCAAGGTTTCATCATGTTCTACAATATAATCCAATTCGCTAACGTGAATAAAACTATCACCATAAGTACAAGGCATATGCTTGTTGATTTGTGCAATGTTGATGCCACCACACTTTTGCGCCGCTGTTTTGGTATAATCTACCGATACACCAAAACTACAATAACCATGCGCATTTGGAGGTGACAGCTGTAAAAATGTCGCATCCGGCTGTAATCTTGTTTGAAGCAAAGCCGGAACCTCATGAAAAAATACCGGTGTAAAGTCAGCCCGACCCTCCGCAACCGCTTTTCTTGCCGGAGCTCCCACAAACAAACTATTCAAACGAAAGTTTTTTTGATATTCCGGTGCACAATAAGGTGCTTCGGTCAAACAAACCAAATTTACAAATTCAACATCACGATACGCGTCCGCATTGGCTGCCATCGCATCCACCAAAATCATCGGCTCTGCAGCAGCATGGGCTAACACAATTCGGTCACCTGACTTTATATGGCTTACCGCCTCGTTTGCAGTTACTCGCTTGGACTGATATGCATCCCTCCAGCTCATTTTCTTCCTCCTTTTTTGCTACTATAAATGACTTGATACAAATGAAGATAATCCGCTTCACAAGAAACTATCATTTGGGCAATCCTAGCCGGATAATCTTCTTCTTTGATACAAGGGCGCATACAACCTTTTAAAAAAACCACAATGTCATACAACTGAAGTGCTGCTGCACTTGTAATCTGCAATCCGGGAAAATCCTTTTCCAAACGGACAACAATACTTGTTCTATCGTACCGTGGATTGCATCCGCCGCAATATTTGATTCCTATGTCCATGATATTTACTCGGAAATCTTCGCAATATGCTTCGCCAACGCTTTCTTGCCATTGATATTACCTTGACGGGCAATCATAATCCGCTGGGCTTGCGGACTACCCGCTCCATGCATAGATTCCGTACGATACCCAACCGCTGCCGTACCCAATGACAAATTCTCAATCAAACGCAATACACGCATTCTATTTTCAATGGATACGCCGCATACACCTTGTAAATATTTTTCCAAATATGGTGCCAATGCTTCATTTTTAAAATCTTGCTCCGAGGGAGCCGTAACCATCAAACCACCTGCAATATCTTCTGCCAAACGAACGATTTCATACGGAAAACGTGTCACATTTTGTTTGCAGACATTGGCCAATAACAAATCAATCATATAGGCACCTGATTTGGTAGGATGCCCCTCACAAGAACACGAAACACCACAGGCAAATAACGTTTCATTCAAATGCGTCATCTCAATCAACTTATCTTTTACATGACTTGCACGCTCAACACCGGCATATTCCGCCGAAAGAGCAGCCGCACCAATCAAAACATCACCTACACCAACCTTACATCCACCATAACTCTGACGATGATATCCGGCAAAACGTTCCACCATCATACCGGCAAAATCCGTTTCACCGTTTAAGAAAATGCGGTCATTGGGCACAAATACATTGTCAAAAATAGTAACACCCTCCATACCACCATATTCACTATTACCTACGTCAATGTCACCACCCTCCAATTTACGTGTGTCACAACTTTGACGACCAACAATAATGAAAACACCCTCACTATCTGTCGGCACAGAAAATGAGATTGCATAATCCTTGTCATCAGGTCCCATGGCAATGGTTGGCATAACCAAAACTTCATGAGAGTTTGTAATACCTGTTTGATGCATCTTGGCACCTTTTACAACCACACCATCCAAACGACGCTCCACAACACGCAAGAATAAATCCGGATCTGCCTGCTTATGTGGCGGCAAAGAGCGATCTCCTTTTGGATCCGTCATCGCACCATCTACTGTCCAATCTTCTTTTTGTACTTTTTTGATAAACTCCAGAAAATTATTATGATAAGATGTGCCATATGCTTCATCCACTTCATAAGTCGTAGAATACACAGCATTAAAAGCATCCATACCAACACAACGTTGAAAACAAGAAGCTGTTTTTTGTCCTAATAAACGTTGCATCTTAACCTTTTTGATCAAATCATCCGTGCTTTGGTGAATATTGGTAAAACGGTTGATTTTCTCTCCTGTCAAATGAGAGGTAGTCGTCATCAAATCTTCATGCTCCGGTTTTGCTGCATAGTCATATGTCGCCTTTACAGAATTCAAGGAAGGACGCAAAATTGGATTATCCACCACGTTTTTTAATCTTTCACCAAATAAATACACCTTTAAATCTAATTTCCGAATACTCTCAATATACTGCTCGCCTGTCATCATCATAGTATCTCCTCCACTACTTTTACAATTTCGTCTGCTGTTAAACCATAATGTACTTGTAAATACTCCTGTGGTCCAACGGAACCAAATACATCTTTTACACCAACTTTTTTCATCGGTATCAGACAGTTGTTTTCAAATAATACATCTGCCACCGCATCTCCTAAACCACCAATCACATTGTGATTCTCTGCCGTCACAATGGCTTTGGTGCTTTTTGCACAATCCACCACCAACTCCGTATCAATGGGCTTGATGGTAAACATATCTACCACTCGCACAGAAACACCCTGCGCTTCTAACACAGTTGCTGCTTTTAAAGCTTCGCCCACCATCAAACCGGAAGCAATCACTGTAACATCCGTGCCCTTTTTGACTATTTCACCTTTACCAAGCGCAAACCCATGATCCTTGCTATAAACAGCCGGATAATGTTTTCTTGTCACTCTTAAATACGTAAGCCCCTCTCTATCTTTGATTGCTTTTAAAACCCATTCCAACTGCACACCATCCGAAACATCAATCACCGTACTATGCGGCACTGCCCGCATCAAGGCCACATCTTCAAAAGGCATATGGGTTCCACCGTTAAACGCTGCGGTTACCCCGGGGTCAGAGCCGATAATCCTTACGCTGTTGCCTGCATAAGCGATGGACAAAAAACTTTGATCATAACTACGCCTTGTTGCAAAAGGACCAAAGGTATGTACATAGGGTTTCTTACCGGCGGCTGCTAATCCTGCCGCCACACCCATCATATTTGCCTCTGCCACACCACAATTCACCGCCTGCTTTTTATTTCTTTTCCAAAAGTCATGAGTACCAAAAGAATTCATCAAGTCCGCATCTAAATACACCACATCCGGATCCGCATCCGCAAGTGCTTCTATGGTTTGTGCAAAAATGATTTTGTAAACCGCTTGATCCATACTACCGTCATATACAATCGCCATGGGATACTGCCCCTCCTTCCAACTCTTTTACCGTTGCTTCACACGCTGCAACAGCTTTTTCCAACAAGGCACCATCCAATACAATATGATGGTTAAACTCTATTTTTTCAATCTCGGGTACACCGGCACCTTTGATTGTATTTAATACAATACAAGATGGTTTTCCTTTCACTTCCTTGGCCTTTTTAATGGCTTTTTCAATCGCCACCACATCATCACCTTGAATGCTTTGAGTATGCCAACCAAATGTTTCAAATTTCGCTGCAATATCTCCCATCGCCATAACCTCTTCTGTGGTACCATCCAATTGCTTCTGATTACAATCCACAAATGCAATCAAATTGTCTAGCTTATGCTGATTGGCAAATAAAGCCGCTTCCCAAACCTGACCTTCATTACTCTCGCCATCCCCCACAAAAAGGTAGGTATAAGCATCTATCTCATCCATTTTCTGTGCCAACGCCAACCCACATGCTGTAGATGCTCCTTGCCCCAAAGAACCGGTGGTCATATCAATCCCCGGTGTTAACTTACAGTCACAATGACTGGGTAACTTTGTTCCCGGTTGATTCAATGTTTTCAACCACGCCATCGGGAAGTAACCTTTTAAAGCCAAAGCCGAATAAAGTGCCGGCCCTGCATGGCCTTTACTCATCACCAACTTATCCCGATCTGTTTTATCCGGATTTGCAGGATCAATATACATCACACCACTATATAATACTGCAATCGCATCTACAACAGAGAGGGCACCTCCTAAATGACCGAATCCTCTCACACCTACTTGTTTCACTGTCTCCAAGCGAATCTTAGCAGCGAATAACTTTTGCTCCTTTACATTTGCCATGAACCCCTCTCCATTTCCTGTGAATTTTGCGTGCGCTCTTATATTTTGCGTGTTTATGTTATAATAGCACACTTTTATTGCGTGCGCAACAAGTTTTACCTGTTTCATACATTATATTTTGTCTTAATCATTATGTCCGTATAATTATATTCCCGTGCAGGTTTTTTCCCCTCTAATAAATACTCGGCTACGATTTGCAAACTCTGAAAACCCTGAATAAATCCATCTTGATCAATCACAAAATCAACCCGTTCTTCCAACAATGCCCTTCTGTTTTTCCTCGTCAAATCATACACAATAATAAAAGGTCGCTTTTCTATACCTAACTTTGCCAAAGCTCTGCAAATCCCACTTTGACCACCGGAAAAAATAACAATGCCGTCTAAATCCGGATACACCTCTAACGTATTGGTCACAATCCGCTCCACTTCGTCCGCATCATCAAAGCCACCATGAACACCAACCAGCTCTATCTCTTCAAAGGTATTTCGCAGCTCATCTACAAAACCGGATATGCGCATGGTATTTACATTGTTCTCAAAATAACCTGTAATCGCCAATACTTTCCCACTGCCACGTGTTAACATCCCCATCAACCCTGCTGCCGTACGACCACTGGACATATTGTCCAACCCTACATAACAACAACGATTCGTACCGACAATGTCTGAATTAAACGTAACGACCGCCACACCTTTATCCACTAGTTCATTTAACTTGGCACGTATTTGATCACCGGAAACCGGCATAATCGCCAGACCGGATATCCCTTGCGCCTCTAAACGACATACCGCTTTTAACTGCTCCGCTTCATCAACACCGGCACATTCTTCTATAAACACATGAATCCCACGTGCTTCAAACTCTTTTTGCGCTTGATTTATCCCGATGCGGATTTCATCCATAAAAGAACTTTTTGACAACTGGGTCACCACACCAATCTTGGGGTTCTTACTTTGCCGCAGCAAGCGTTTTGGTACATATCCCATCTCTGCCGCGATATCTTCAATCCGCTTGGCTACATCAGGTGCCACTCTACCACGGTTATTCAAGGCTCTATCGACAGTTCCTCTGGAAACACCTGCCCTTTTTGCTATATCAACTATCGTTACTGGCATAAGAATCCTCCTTTTCTACAAGCTACAGTATAACACAAACGAAATAGGCACGCAAGTTGTATGTGCTTTTTGTGTGTTTTTTATTTTTCTTTGTTACACCTACAACACCTCCGTCCAAACATAGAGGCGGGATTCCATGAACCCCGCCTCTGCACTACCGTTTCAACGTTCATTCATTACATGACTTCTTCCAGTCTTACTGAACGATTCTCTTTCAAAGATATCTCTGCTGCCATAGCAATATATACCGATATTAAGCCATCTGCACCACCAACGAAAATTTCTTTATCTTCTAACACAGCCGCAACAAAAGCTTTTGATTCTGCAATAAATGCGCCATTATAACGTTCCAGAAAAAACCATGTCGGTTTCTCACAAATCACACCATCCACAGTACTAATCATAGATGTGTCTTTTAAATCATTGGCCACTTGAACGCAACCTTTATCACAATGAACTTCCGTACGTTGGTCATAACCATATCTAGCCGCTCGACTGTTATCAATCACCCCAAGTGCACCATTTTTAAATTTCATCATCACAATGGCTGTATCCACATCACCACACTGCTCAATTTCAGGCGTTATCATAATGGAACCATAAGCCGTCACCTCTGTAACTTCACTTCCCGTCAAGTAGCACACCATATCAAAATCATGAATGGTCATATCCATAAATATGCCCCCTGAAGTCAAAATATACTTTAGCGGCTGCATTTCCGGATCCCGGGACGTCACTTTTACAATATGAGGTCTGCCCAATTGCCCGGACGCAACTGTATCCCTTACTTTTTTGTGATTGTGGTCAAAGCGACGTACAAATCCAATCTGCAACTTCACACCGGCTTTTTCAACTTCTTCCAATGCTTTTTTAATCTCTTTTACTTCTGTATGAATTGGTTTTTCGCAAAAAATATGCTTTCCGGCTTGTGCCGATTGTATAATCAATTCCGCATGCGAATCCGTTGAAGAACAAATAAATACTGCATCAATATTCTCGTCATTGATCACGTCACCGGGGTTTTCGCTTATTTTCTCTATACCCAAACCTTTTGCCCAAGCAATCACTGAATCGTTTAAATTAATTTCTGCAACCGCTGACAACTTAGCCTCCGGAACAGAACATACTAGATTATTACCATGCAATTGACCAATGCGCCCTGCTCCAATCAAACCGATTCTTAATTCTCTCTTCATTTTCGCTCTCCATCTTTTCATTATTTATAATCAATCATCAAACGTCAGCATAACTTTGCGTGCATTGGCCTTATCATTACAAGCTACGTCAAATGCCTGATCCATGTCTTTAAAATTAAAATGATGTGTGTTCAATGCCGCAAAATCATATTTATCTTTTATCGTAGACATAAAACGGATGGTACGCGGAAACCATCTGTCCGTTCCACCGGATCCGGAGATTTTTAGTGTCTTCCAAATCACTTTCCCCAATTCTACAGGCACTTTACGCCCAATGGAATGTCCCACAAGACCAATTCTGGCACTATGCCCGGCAAGGTCAAACAAAGAAGCAATACCGGCATCATTGCCGGAACATTCGCAAACCACTGTCGGACCACGCCCATCTGTCAATTTCAAAATTTCATCCAAAAAATCCGGCTTACTCGGATCAACCACATAATCCGCTCCATAATTCAGCGCATTTTCACGACGTGATTCCAATGGATCTGTCACAATTACTTTTGCATTTGAATTTTTCGCAATCATAGAAGCACACAAGCCAATCGGACCGGCTCCAATTACTACCACTGTATCAGAAGCATCCGGATTGCAACCCGTTCCCCATAAGCCCCAATAACCAACATTAAACGTCTCCACCCAAGCCCCCAATTCATAATCCCAATCATCCGGAATCACATGAGTATAGCTTTCTTCCAATATCATATACTCACCCATGCCGCCGGGAGAATCCGGGCGAAAACCAACTTCTCTCATGTTTAAGCAAGCCGAGGGCATCAAACCATCTTTACAATTTGCACAATTGTAACAAGGAAGTACACAATCACCTACTACTTTGTTGCCTACTTTTACACTTGTTACAGAACTGCCTACCGCTACCGCTTGCCCTGCCCACTCATGCCCCGGTGTAAAAGGTGCAATGTCATAACGTCCTTCCGCTGATTCACCCTCCAAACACTCTACATCAGAACCACAAATGCCACAAGCTTTTAACTGAATCAAAATATCAAACGGACGCAACGTTGGCAATTCTACCTCTTCTATTCTCAAATCATGGGGTCCATACATAAATGCCTGTTTACACTTCATTTTTTTTCCTCCTGAATCTTCTTATATTTAATAGGTTAATGTATAAATATGACGTCCGCCCGGCTTGTTTGGACCTTTTATCACCGCTTCAATATCTTCTCGTTTCCTTTGTGTCATCATTTCAATCGGCGGCAAAGTACCGGCAGGATATTTTTCCAAGATATCATGGACTAATTTTTCCATATAATCCAAAGTTCTTTCCACACCAACACGAGCTTTTTCAGCATCTGCCAAAGAAGCATCACCGATTACTCCCTCCGGTTGGCAAACACATTCCATACCGCAAGAACCAAAAGCATTGTACCATTTGATTGGTCCCACACCACGTTCTGCCGAATTATTGATATGTCCGGGTGGCAACAAAGGAGCCGCCGCTGCCGATGTAGCATCCGCTTGCTTACAAAGTTCCGGAAAAAGAGCCAGTGACCAAGATTGCTCCACTTCATCTGCATGAATAAACGGTGTTTGATATGGGCCACCTTTGTCCATTGTATCTAACTGTTCTTTGGCTGCATTCCAAAAGTGTAAATAAAGGATAATACCGGGCACTTGAAATTTTTTACCAAACTTGTGAATCGCTGCCGGTATTACATAATCTTGCCCATGCCCGTTTACAACAATAATCTTACGAAAACCGGTGTTCCAAAAACCGGCAAATACATAACACAGATAATCCACCAATGTTTCTTCCGGAATCATAATGGTTCCCTTTTGTCCCAAATGATGATACGGATGTGAACCATACCAAATCGGTTGTGCCACCGTACAACCCGTTGCTTTTGCAACCTGTTCACAAAGACGAGTATCCAAAAAGGTATCTTCGCCATATGGTGCGCTTGGTCCGTGATTCTCTGTAGAACCCACCGGCAACAACAAAACATCATTGGTTTTCAAACGCGCTTGTACTTCTAAAGTTGTCATATTTTGATAATAAATTCCATTTGCCGCTTCCATGTTTCCGCCGGTTGCGGGGATTTGCCATTTTGACATATTCATTTCCTCTCAATCTTTTTTCTATAACCTCAAATAATCCATGCTTACAAGCACCTTACCCGAAACTCTGTTCGCTGCCTGTATCAGGCCATTTTCTATATCTTCTAAGTGCACACGCCCGGTTACCATCTTACGTGTATCAATCCGTCCACTTGCCATCAAAGCAATTACATCATTATATATCCCTTGCCCTGATTGGCCATTCGAACCACTGATACTACCGGCATGAAACATATATGGATATAAATCTATACTTGTTTTACCAATCGAATGTCCGATTTGAACTGTCTTTCCGCCAATGGCCAAAGCACCTGCCATTACCGGATAAGTTGCATTGGTTGCACCGGAACATTCTGCAAATAAAGCAATACCTCTGCCTTTGGTAATTTCCATCAATAACTCTGATGCATCTCTACCATCTTCAGAAAGTTGGATGGGATCATAAACATAATCCGCACCACAATCTTTTGCCAATTGGCGACGCTCCGCTGTTGTCTCAAAACAGATTAACTTTCCGGCACCACTGGTTTTCATCAGTGCAATGGCTGCCAATCCAATTGGACCTGCCCCAAATACCACCACATGGCCACCGGGGCGAATACCACCACCTCGTACAAATAACCCGTTGTATGCAACCCCTACAGGTTCAATCATGGCTCCCATTTCAAAAGCTGTCATCTTATCCCCATAATAATCCACAATGTCATTCAACAAATAACAGTATTTCCCTTTTATCACTGCATATTCCGCAAAACCGCCATCAAAGGTTAAGCCTGGCTCTTCTAAGCATTGACACTGGTTAAACATGCCCATGCGACAAGCATCACACGCCCCGCACCAATTCATAGACTCCACGCTAACCAAATCACCGATTTTCAAATTTTGCTGTACCTCTTTGCCAACTTCTAAAATTTCTCCGGAAAACTCATGACCGGTGATAATCGGATATTTACTATGCCCATCATATTTGGTATATCCATCTTCATCTTGAAAGAGCAAATGGGCATCTGTACCACATATACCCGCTGCACCGATTTTTAATAGCACTTCATCTGCTTTTGGCACCGGCGTAGGCCTATCCGTAACTGCCCCTTTTATATCTTTCCAAATGGAATTGCCCCGCGCCGATCTACCGCTGCTTTCTTCCCGCTGTGACAGCTTATAACCCGGCTTTGGTACAAAGTTTGCTTCTACATAAAAAGCTCTCATCGTCTTTCCTCCACACTTATTTTTTGTCTTTTCTTCTTGTATATACATCTAGCCACACTGCTGCGACCAAAATAATACCTTTTACTATAAACTGCCAATAAGCATCCATATTCAGCATACTCATACCATTGTCCAAAGTTGCCATAATCAGCGCACCTAAAATCGCACCTGCCACTTTGCCAACACCACCGCTCATGCTTGTTCCGCCAATGACCGCACCGGCAATGGCATCCAATTCAAGATTCATATTTGCTGCCGTTGTTGGACTGGCATTTAACCGTGCCGCCAATAACATACCTGCAACCGCTACGGCAACACCATGGATCATATACACCATAACCATATTTTTGCGTACATGAATACCGGAATAACGGGCTGCATCCAAATTTCCACCAATGGCATAAATACTACGACCAAAAGACGTTCGCTGTGCAATTAATGTGAGAATCACAACAATAATCCCCATAATCAATACCGGCACCGGCACACCCCTAAAATGATTCATAACAATAATCGCTATCATGATGATTGCTGCCGCCACACCCCAACGAATCAACATCATATGAATCCCTTCCGCAAGGGTTCCATGTTTTTGTTTGTTCCTACGCTTTTGTATTTCATTCAACAACAGTACAACAGACACCACGATACCAATCACCAAACCAACCATTTCGCTTATATGCGCTTGTCCAAAATACACCAAAGACTCATTTAATGGTGCGATTGTTCGTCCACCGGTGACGGCTAAAATTAACCCTCGAAACAGCAATTGCCCTCCTAGCGTAACAATAAATGCAACCAATCCTGCATAAGCAATGATATAACCTTGTATCAAATAAACAACCACCCCTGTTACCAATGCAATCCCGATTACAACCGGCGTTGGCAGACCTACCAGCACCTGAAGTGCCGCCACCAAACACCCTATGAAACCCGCTACCGTTCCTGCCGAAAGATCAATTCCGCCTGAAACAATTACCAAGGTCATACTGCTCGCCATAATGCCAACGATCGCCATCTGGCGCGCTAAGTTAGAAATATTACGTGGTGAAATAAATGAATTTTCCAGACTCCTAAAATGATCACTTGTAAAAAATGTAAACACGAGCCAAAGCAAAATTAAAATCGCAATCATGGTAAAAGCACGAATATCAATTTTCTTCGTCCGCATATATTGTTTGTTTGCCAACGATTCCACCTACCTCTCTTCTAATTTATATTTTGATCGCTCCAAGGCATCGCCACTTCCACCTGGAACAGATGCTGTCATCAAAACTTCTTGATTTGCTTCAGAAATGTCAAATTCACCTGTAATTCTACCATCAGCCATAACCAACACCCGATCACTCATGCCTAATATTTCTTCCATTTCCGAAGAAATCATCACAACCGCAACACCTTTGTCAACCAAATCATTAATTAGTTTATAAATTTCATATTTTGCACCTACATCAATGCCTCTGGTTGGCTCATCAAAAATAACAATTTTAGGTTCGCAAAACAAAGCCTTTGCCAAAACAACTTTTTGCTGGTTTCCACCACTTAAATTTGCAACGCAAGTATCAACTCCGGGTGTTACAATTCGAATACTTTCTATATACGCACGCGTCACCTTTACTTCTTCATCCTCATTTAAAAAGCCTAAGCGAGAGCTTATTTTACGCAATGCAGCCAACGTTGTATTCTCCTTAATATCCATCCGCAAATTCAAGCCATATCGTTTGCGATCTTCGCTAATAATAACATAGCCTTGCTCTAGTGCCTCTGTCACACTTTTTACTTTAAATGGCACACCTTTTAAATAAACCTCCCCTTTTCCTTTTTCACGAAACGCACCATAAATTGCAGTAAATAACTCCGTTCGTCCTGCTCCCATCAATCCGCTAAAACCTAACACTTCACCTTGAAATACATCAAAAGATACATTGTCAATGAGTTTCTTACCCGAAATATCCGGATGAGAAACAGAGTAATTACGCACTTCAAAAACTTTTTCCCCTCGTGTATGAACTACTCTTGGAAATAAGTTTGAAAGAGCACGACCCACCATAAGCTGAATCATATTATCTTTACTCATATCAGCTCTTTTTCTTGTTTCAATTTTTTCACCATCCCGCAAAACCGTAATCTCATCTGAAATACGCATAACTTCATCTAATCTATGAGAAATATATACACAAGTCACGCCCTTATTTCTTAACATTTCTACGATACCAAGCAAAATGTCCACTTCCGCTTCTGTAAGTGCGGCAGTTGGTTCATCCAAAACCAGAAACGCTACCTCTTTGGCCAATGCCCTTGCAATTTCTACCATCTGTTTTTGACCAATTCCTAAATTTCTTATCTTTTCTTCCGGATTAATCAAACCATCCATACCTATTTGCTTCAGCAATACCTCTGTTTCTGCATACATTTGATCAAAATCAATAAAACCGTATTTCGTAGGTTTTTCATTTAAAAATATATTTTCCATCACACTCATATCCATAACCAAATTTAACTCTTGGTGAATACAGGCAATCCCCGCTTTATCCGCATCTCTAATCCCATGTAATTTCAACTCTTTTCCATTATAAATATATTCTCCATCATACTGCCCATAGGGATATACCGCACTGATAATCTTAATTAATGTTGATTTTCCTGCACCATTTTCACCCACAATCGCATGGACCTTTCCCCTTGAAATATCCAAATTTATATCAGACAAAGCAATCACGCCCGGAAATTTTTTCGTTACATTTCGCATTTGGAGAATAAAATCTTCTTGATGCATGGTTCTGCCTCCTTCAGAAAAACCGGGAGCCTTTGCATATTTCCCACCGGCTCCCGCACTCAAATTTAATTATTACCGGGCCACTCTTCTCTTGGCACATTTCGAAACACATCTTCCAGCGAATGGAATTGTTCCTGCACAATCAAAATTTCATAAATATTACTTACATCAATTGGAGTAACTTCGATATTAAAGGTTGGTATATCACCATACCCATTATATAATGTCGTCCACTCACCTAAACTTAAATCAACTGAAGTCATTGGATCTTCTCCTAGTGCAAGGGCAACTGCCAATTCCATAGCCGCACGATTCAATTTCCATAATGGTTTATACACAGTTCCGGTTTGCGTTCCTTCCACAATTCTTTGACATGCCGCCAAATCAGCATCTTGACCAGCGATTGGTATATTTAATCCTGCTGCACTCAAAGCTTGAATTGCACCACCGGCCGTACCATCATTGGATGCAATTACTGCTTGTACATCATTATTCATTGCTGTCAAAGCATTTTCCGTATGCTGCAAAGCTTCCATCGGATCCCAACCGATACACCATTGTTCCATCACAATATGAATGTCACCACTATCAATTAGAGGTTGTAATACACTTCTTTGCCCATCTGCTACCAAATGCGCATTATTATCATCCGGACTACCTTTCAGCCAAATAAAGTTTCCACTTGAGACCATATCCACTACAAACTGCGCTTGTATGGCACCAACGTCAAATGAATCAAACGTAATATAAAAATCAACTGCGCAATTCATAGCAAAACGGTCATAAGAAATTACCGGGACCCCCTCGGCATGAGCGGTCTCAATAATTGGAGAAACTGCATCCGCATCAATTGATTGCAAAATAAGTACATCGATGCCCTGCACAATTAAATTTTCGCTTTGCGCAATCTGATTTTGCACATCATTTTCCGCAGATTGTACCAATAATTCAAATCCATATTCATCTGCAAATGCACGGAACATTTCAATTTCCCGTTGCCAACGTTCTTCTTGTGTATGTCCAATTGAAACACCAATTCTAATATCTGAAATATCTCTTTCATCTGTTTCTTGCACACCATTTGCATCATCTTCATTTATATCAGCTGTATCTACAACGACTGCATCTGAAGTCTCGGTACCTGTAGTGCCATTCCCACCACAACCAATTACGAAGGAAGCGACCATAACTGTTGATATTATAAGTGCCAAAATCTTTTTCTTCATACCTTTTCTCCTCTTCTTTTAAATTGTTTTTCAGTTGTATTACAAAAACGTTTGCGTTTTCTTCGCAGCCGTCCTTATAACCTCTTCCGGGTCAATGGCCCAATAAGCCGGTCTAAATAATTCCACAGAACATATTGCATCATATCCTTTCGCCTTTAATTTTCTACTGATTTCTTCCAAAGGCATAACACCATCTCCCGGATACAAACGATGACAGTGATCCAAAATTTCAAGGGGCAAATCTTCGCAATCATCTATATGATAAACAAACAATTTTTCCAGTGGTACATCATCTATAGAATTGATATCTTCCAGCTTATTAAATAAATATAAGTTAAAAGCATCCAATGCCAAACCTACCTCTTCACGATCTACCGCCCTGACAATTTCCAATGCCTGCGCAAGACTTCGTACACACCAACGCGGATCCCCAATTGGTTCAAAAGCCAATCCCACTTGATAAGGAGCCGCAATCTCCGCCAATTTATGCAATGCCTCTACACTATCTGCAAAAATATCTTCTTTTGTTTTCAAATGCATATCCGCACCCATCGTAGGAACAACAACCAAATATGGGTTATCAATTGCCTGAGATATTTCACAAGCAAATTGAAATAAGTCTACTACCTCTGCCCATTTATCTGCTGTGCAAAAATTGATATCTTCGATTGAATTAAACGCATAGGGTTTTAATTGACTTGATGCAAAAAACTTTTGCAAATCACCTACCGTATTTTTTTCCAAATAGGTCTTTAGCATATCCAAACGTATCTCGATATAGGTATACTCATATTTCTCACATAACCGAAGATCCAATTCCAAACTTGATTTTTTCATACATGTCGCTTCATTAAATCCCAATTTCATACCTTTCACCTCTTTCTCTATCCACATTTATGCAAATGAGCCAGTGCTTTTTTTGCTGCTGTTTCACCATCAGGCTCCGGCAAACACTCTACCGAAATATATCCCTTATATGCTATTTCCTTTAACACATCTAAATAACTTTTAAAATCAAGCGTTCCACTCCCCGGATAACAACGTGTATTATCCGCAATATGGAAGTATGCCAATTTTTCACCACACATACGAATTGCTTCCAAAGGATTTGCTTCATCAATATTCATGTGGAACGTATCCAAATGAACATAAACATTTGGAATATTCCATTTTACAAGAAAATCCAACGTCTCTTTTACCGTAGTAAATACATTTACTTCATAACGATTAATCACCTCTAACATCATTCTCACACCCTGCGCAGCCGCTTGATCGGAAAGAACTCTGAGATTATTTGCCAAACGCTCCATGTAATACGCTCGACATCCGCTTTCCGGAACATTTCCTTTTATCCAACCGATTATTAAATCTGTTTTTAACTTCGAAGCCATCTCTATATAGGAGCCCATACCCTCCATTGCTGCTTTGATTATGTAAGGTCTATCATCTAATAAACTTACGCCACCTTGCGTGTGCAAACGCCCCGTTACGATCGCCGAAATTTTAACACCATGGCCATCAGACACTCTAATCAATTCATCATAATTTAAAATCGTAGTTTCCCGCATATGAACTTCAAGACCTTGATAACCCAATTCCGCCGCTTTTTTTATATTATCTTGAACGCTACCTTGCAACAGAATCGGTGCCGACTTCGGTGCAAAATCTGCACTAGACAAAGCATATTTTTTCATAATCAACCTCAGTGTTAATTTGTTTTTCATTTTCCTTTGTTTCGTAGATTATAACACTTGTGCCCACGTGGGCACAAGTGGCGAAATAACCAAAAACAAACCCATCTTTTTAGCTTAATCCACTAAACAGATTTCACCAAATGATGGGTTTTTATATATTTTATACTAAATATTATATTTTGTTTTAATCAAAATGTCTGTATAACGATAGGGTGACTTGGGACTAACGCTCTCAAAAAGCAAGCGATATAAAAGCATTGTCGGCTCATACCCTTGTACAAAGGGATCTTGACCAATCAAATAATCAATACAATCCTTTTCCAAATACCGAATATTTTCTTCAATCAAATCATGGGCAATTACTTTTATTTTTTTTTCTATTTTACGTGCAATCAAACAATCGCACACTCCTTTTCCACCATAACCTACAATATATATCCCTCGAATATCCGGATGCCCATCCAAAATCTTTTCTGTAATTTCTCGTGACAACTCATTTTGATCATTTGCATACTGTGGTTCTAACAGGATAACATTTGGATGATTCTTTTTGATTTCTGCTTCAAATCCCTCTACCCGTGTATTCAAAGAATTATTTGTAGATTCCCCGGAAACCACCAAAACCTTACCCTGATTTCCTATGATATCCCCCATAAGACGTGCTGTCGTCCGACCACTGCGTATACCGTTTTGCCCGATGAAACACAAACGCCCCGTATTTTCCAAATCACTATTAAATGTAACAATTGGTATTTTATACTCTTTCACAAAACACCGCATCGCCAAAGCAAGCTCCTTGCTCTCAGAGGGCATTAGAGCAATGGCATGATATCCTTTGCGTTTTAATGTCTCCATAATCTCAATCGTTGTATTCGCATTGATACCGGGTGTTTGAAAAATATCCACAGTACCCCCTAGGCTTTCCACTTTCAACTTCGCATCTTCAATTCCCGCAACAACATCTTGAATGAAAGGTGTTTCCACGGCTTGTACAATAACACCAATCTTCAAATTCCTTTTCGCCATCGCCATCGCGCGTCCCGCCTTATTTGGCATATAACCCAATTCCTTTGAGATCTCAATGATTTTTTCAGCTAATTCCAAATTTACGTGCCCTTTGTTATTCAGTGCTCTATCGACCGTTCTTCTTGACACACCGGCTTTATCAGCTATTTGTTGTAATGTAACAGCCATTTTTAAGCTCCTTTTCTTCACCCATCTTAAAGATATGATACCTAATTCTATCACATTACAAACAATTATGTAATCTGCATCTATATTTTATCAAATCTATCTCTATCAACTTAATTTTGATCTTTTCTTATCTCGTTTTATAAACATACCAATTGGAAATAAAACACATAAAACAATCAAAATCACAATTATACCGCCTAGCTCTTTCAACGGATAATAAAAAGTAAAATATGATACGTGCCAAGAAATTGCATTTGACAACAACAGCATAATAATATTTCCACCTATCAATATTCCTATTATACTGATAAAGCTATAGCATAATCCTTCATAACTCAATACCTTCCATATTTGCTTTCGCTCCATTCCTATATCTCTCATTAATAAAAATTCTCTTTCCCTTGCTAACATTCCGGAAACTAACGTATTTATATAATTTACAAACGCAATCAATAATAACGTTATACTAATCAACGCCATAATAACACGACTTATCGTCAAATACCCAACATATTCCTCTATCACATCTGAATTTGCAACTAGCTCAATAAACGCTTGCGATAAATCATTATTTTTTTCCTGAACGTATTTCAACAATTCCTCTTTTATTTCTAATCCTTTTTCTACATCAAATGATATTTTAAAAGCCACCTCCTCAAATCCCATTCTCCGAAAGGTCTCTTCACTAACCATAAAATAATTAATATATTCTTCATTCCAGGCCATATCAATCTGAGGAAAATGCTTATCCGTGACATCTAAATAACCACTACAAACAAGCCCATATTCTTGCTCACTCATGGCATCAAACATATATACATTTTTTCCAATTTGCTCTATTGCATCCATCTCTTCTCGCAGCGAAAGCATATGGTTATGCAATACCAATATACCATCACCCGATATTAACGATTGACAATCTATTTTCTTATCATAATTCCTTGCATATTCTTCCAAAACCTTCAATGTCTCATCATCCACACCTTGAATAACAGCAGCTGTGTTTGTTTTAAGATTTTTATTACTTGTATTTATAAGTAATTGAAGAGCACCATAAGGTTCCATAAAATATCCTAATCCCCCTTTTACACATCTTATGCTATCTTTACTATTTTTTGTAATCTTCTCTATATCTTTTATCATTTGGTTCTTAATCAGATAAAATGCGTTCATATTTGGCTCACCCCACGAATATTCACGCATACCCAAAGCAGACACCCCAACCGAAAAGTCCGGATTTTGCCCTAATTGATTTTGTATGTCAACACCTCTTGAAATAACAACTGAACATAATACCATGATACATCCTAATGTAATTGAAATAATTACCAAAAAAAATCGTTTTTTAATTCTAATTACATTATGCCAGGCTAAGTGAAATAAATAAAACCTTTCCTTGCCCTTTATTTTTAATTCTTTTCTTCTTGTTGTTTTTTTCTTTAATCGCTTTTGCGCACTTAAGCTTTTGTTCGTTCGATATACCACAAAAACTGATACTATAAACACAAAAATACCAACACCAATATAAATGTGCCATGAAAAAGCTGCCATATATACGAAAGGCAATGATATCAACATTCCTATAACACAGCCCACACCAATAATTTCTATGTTTTGAACCCACAGCATCCTAGTCAACTGCGCCCTCGTCATACCCAATGTTCTCATAATCCCGATTCTAAACATATGACTTGACATGGAAATTGTCATTATATTGTAAACCAACAAAAAAATACTCACAAGAAAAACAAAAACACTTACAATGGCAACACTATATCCACCAATCATCCTTTCCCAAGATTCGTAGGTTGGTGAATTTATTCCAATAATTTTTTGTCCTTCTTTTATCTCAATATCATGATATATCCTTGCTTCAATATCATTTCTGTCATACATAGAAGATACTGTCGTAAACTGTATATTTACAGGGTGTTTCAATTTTTTTCCTTTGTCTAAAAATGCATTTGATAAGTATACCGGCAGCTCTTCATCAACCATATTTGTATGCGCAACGAAAACACCTGACAATCGTACACTATATAAGCTTGCCCCTTTTTGATTCAATGCCCAGTCATTCCATAAAAGAAAAAAAGGAATTTTCATGCCAATTTGCGGATTATCAATTCCAATTTTTTCTAATGTTGTCTGTGATATCATAATCTCATCGGCTTGTTCCGGATATTTTCCTATAATATCAATATATGTTGGTTCAAAAAAATTTTGAAAGGTAATCTTATCACTCACTACTATTTGCGCAATTTGCAAATTCTCTTCCTGCCAAATTCCAATTTCCTTTACAACACCAACTTGATTTATATAACTTAATTCTTGTAATTTTAAAACCTGTTCTTCTGTTCCATTCATCAGCACCCCTGATGCCAACGTGCCATTCTCTCGCACTATTTCAAGACGATCCATTGTAATTTTTCCCACAGTCAAAGAGAAAATACCGGATATTCCTAAAATAGCAAACGCAATTGTCACTATTACAATCGTTGAACTTTTCTTATTTTTTCTATTATTGGCTTTTGCAAGCTCAAATAGAACCTTATCCTTTCCGCTCATAAATACCTTTCACTATAAATCTTTCCATCTTTAATTTGAATCATTCGACTCGCCATTTCCGCCACGCGCAAATCATGCGTGACAATAATCATAGTCTGGTTAAATTCTTTTGCCATTTCCCGGAATAATACCATCACTTCCACTGTTGTCTGCGAATCCAAATTTCCAGTTGGCTCATCTGCTAAAATAATAGCCGGTTTTGCAACCAACGCTCGCGCAATTGCTACCCTTTGTTGTTGACCGCCTGAAAGCTGGTCAGGCATTTGCATTAATTTATCTGCAAGTCCTAATGATACCACTATCTTACCAACAAATCCTTGTTCAACATTTTCTCCATCCAAACGAAGCGGAAACATAATATTTTCATATATATTTAAAGTATCCAATAAATTAAAATGCTGAAATACAAAACCAACATTTCTTCGCCGAAACCTACTACGTTCATCTTCCGTCATCTGACTCAACAAATGATTCTGAACCAAAACCTCTCCGGATGTTGGAGTTTCTAATCCACCCAACATTTTTAATAGTGTACTTTTTCCACTCCCCGACGTACCCACAATAGAAATAAATTCTCCTTTTGGTATACTTATATTAATTTTATCTAAGGCGCGCACTTCCAAATCGCCATCTTTATATATTTTCTTTAAATTAATTGTTTTTAAAATTTCCACTTTTTTCTCCCTTACCAACCTCCTTTAATATTTACCTTTTCCTCATTACTTAAATTTCTAAAACCCATAAATTGCATAATATACCTCCTAATATTTCGTAGCTATGACATTTCTTGCTAAACTGATTACCTGATTATACCTCTCTCTTTCATCATAATAAAGGGGAGAATATCCCCATCAAAGTATTCAACAATTCATAACTTATTGGAGGAAAATCCAATTATAAATACAGCACAGCCCCCATATTCCTTGCAAAATCGAAATCACAATATCACCCTACGCTACAAATTTTATATTCTTTTCATTTTATTTTCTAATACATATATTCCTTTTTCATTAATTATAATAAAAAATAGCCACTTTCATAAACTTTAATCGTTTACAAAAATGACTACTCATCACTTGCCTAACTATTTGTTAAAATGCGGCAAATACTCCTTATTTTTTTCAAACATTTCATTTACCATATTTTTAATTTCTTCCAAACTCAATACAGAAGCGGTTAAAGGATCAAAAGCAATAGCTTCAAATATCTTTTGCTTGTCCCCCTCCAAAATACCTGCTACAGCCAATTCTTCACAACAAGCTGTGCTATGATTCATAATGGCGAGAACCGCAGGCAATTTACCTACTTTTAAAGGGCGAAGCCCAGCCTTAGAAGCAATCACCGGCACTTCAACACAACATCCTTCCGGCAGATTATCAATGATGCCCCAATTGCGTATGTTACCATTAAACTCAAAGACTTCATTATCCCCAAATACCGCATTAAAAATATAAGCAGCATATTCATCACCACGAGAAATATCAATATCTTCTTTGGCAACGTAATCATCCATCTCCTTTTTCCAAGAATTCTCTTTTTCCAAATATTCATCTAAAATATAACCATAAGCACCCGGATTCCAACCCGTACCCGGCAAACAATATTTTTCAATCAAATCCTGACGTTTCCGAAACCAAGGATTGTATTCCGATACATGACCGCTTGATTCCGTGGGATAATAGCCAAAATTCAAATATAACTCATTTCGGACGATTTCCTCATGATACACTTCTTTTCTCTCCGTAATCGCCTTGTGAATCAATGGATATGCATCTTTGCCATTCCATTTAAAATCTAAATAATGCGCTTGATGATTCACGCCGGCACAAGTATAGGTGATTTCATCGTATTTAGCACCAATCCAATCCGCCAACATATGAGCGGTTCCTTGCACACTATGGCACAATCCTGTAATATTTAACTTGGTTTCACTTTGCATGGCACGACAAAGCATCGCCATGGGATTGGTATAATTCAACACCACCGCTTCCGGTGCAACCCGTTCAATATCACGACATATTTCCAGCAAAACCGGTATCGTCCGAGCCGCACGGAAAATGCCGGACGGCCCACGGGTATCACCCACACAGATATCCACACCGTATTTCTTAGGAATTTCAATATCATGACGCCAGATTTGAACACCACCTGCTAAAATAGTAATTATAACCCCATCCGCTCCTGTTAAAGCTTCTATTCGATTGGTCGTTGCCGTGATTGTCGCCGCACTACCACGTTTATTTACAATCTTTTCACAAACCTTTGTAATCGCTGCCAAACGGTCAGAAGAAATATCCATCAAAGCAATTTCTACATCATCAAATGCAGGGTAGGATAAGATATCTTTCACAACAGCACTTGTAAAATCAAAACTTCCCGCCCCGATAAAAGCAATTTTTTTCATTTCATCTCCTTACAGTTACATATTCTAATAAATAATTACACCTTGCACAACGCGGTTTGCCACAGGATTATCCACACTGGGACTATCCGTATGAAAGCCCATTTTTTGTGAAGTAAAAAACGCCAATAATTGCGCAAACACAACATTCGCCACAGCTAAGAAAAAATCATTTTCAAAAGCCACACCAAAGGTTACTGCAAAATCCGCACCAAAGGTTTCAACCGGTTTTGAGGATACCACCAATACTTTATTTTTTCCTCTCTCCGCCATCACCTCTTTTAAGAAATCCAGATCGTACTTGCGCGTTAACGCATCATCCGAAATCATATGCAATGTAATTGTATTGTCTTTTACCATAAACTTAGGCCCATGTCTAAATCCCATGGAAGTATCATGAACCACATTCACTACACCCGTTGTCAATTCACACATTTTCACAGTCGCCTCATGCGCCGCACCTTTCAAAGTACCGCAACCCAAAAAAGCAGCCCTATCAAAATCAAATACGTTGGCAATTGCTTTTGCTTCATCAGCCAAATATTGCAATTTATCTCCTATCACATCACTTAAAAAAAGTGCATCTTTTTTAAACTGCGCAAAGTGACCAAAAGCCAAAACACCATAGGCCGCAAGCGCCATAGATGTCAAACTGGAAGTCATCGCAAAACCCGCATCGTTAGTTTCTTCCGGCAAATTGATTGTCATACGATAATCCGACTCCCCTGTCATCAAAGCCAATTTTCCCTCCGCCGCACAAGTAATTGCGACCTCAAATAAATCATTGACTCGTTTTCTGGCATATTCTACAGCTGCCACACTTTCCGGGCTATTACCCGAACGCCCAAAGGAAACCAACATCGTTGGAATTTCTGCTTTCAAATAACTATCCGGCGTAGCTACAATATCTGTTGTATGAATGGCCGTTGTATTATAACCCAAATATTTATTTACACCCGGAAAAACCATCTCTGCACAAAAAGCACTACTGCCGGCACCGGTAAAAATAATATTTAATTTTTCAAATGACAAAGCACGTTCCATAAAAGAAGTGATTTCCGATAAACGCTCCTCCAAGATTTCTACTGTTTTTTGCCACATCACAGGTTGTTGTGCAATCTCTCTTGCTGTAACACCACCTTTGGTTGCAACGTAATGTTCAAATGTAAAATCCATCGTTTTTTCCCTTTCTACTTTAAAGTTGTTTATTTTATTGTTGTTGCTTTTAAACAGGCACCATAAACAGGTATATGCAGCGGTGCCACCAATTCCATGTCATGGGTTTCCAATCGTTTCATCAAAGGCTTTAAAATCAAATCGCCTGATTGAAACACACCACCACTGTAAGAAACTTGAATGGGTTTGTTTTGAAATGCCAATTGTCGCATCAAGCCAACCGCTAACAAGTCCAACTCTGCTGCTGCCTGATCAAAGATTTGCAAACAGGTTGGATCCCCTTTTGTTGCAAGCTCTGTAACAAGTTTAGACAAAGAGGCGATTTTATCTCGTTGCAATCTATCCTCTTCCAGCAAATGACCCATAATATAAATATCTTTTTTTAAATCAAAATGCTGCATCACAGCATCATATAAAAGCGTACGGGTTTCTCTTAAATCTACCTGACGGGTAAAATGATAAATCAATTTTCGTCCAATGTAATGTGCGCTGCCCTCATCCCCCTCTAATTCCGGACCATAACCACCGCTTCTGGCTACATTGCCTGCCTCATCAAAACCAATGGCAATCGAACCTGTACCTGATACAATATTAATCCCCGGTTGAAAACCCAATGCACCATAATAACCCACTTCTACGTCATTCACAAAAATAATTTTAACAGGCAAACGCGGCCCTATTTCCTTTAAAGCTTCCATCAGACTCTCTGACTCCCCATAAATCGGAATACCGGCACAAGCCACCACTTCTGAAAAATCAATGCTACCCACACAAGCTTTGATTCCTTTGTCCAGATGTTGAAACAGACCCTCCTTACCTAGAGTCGCATAATAACAACCTGTTGTCTCATAAGTCGCAATGATTTCTCTCTCTTCATTCATCAAAGCAAAGGCTGTTTTTGTGCCGCCTCCGTCAATTCCCAGATAATACATCTCACATTCCTCCTCTTACGACCAAACATACACAGGAAATAAGCCCTGTGTATGCGTTGCCTTTCTAATAACCTACCATATATGTGCCATGGGCTTCAATCATTTCATCCACCATCGCCTTAATCTCATCTACCGACAATTCTGAAGATGTATGAGGATCTAACATAGCTGCCTGATAAATATAATTGCGGTCTTTTGTTTTTGCTGCCGCAATGGCCAATAAATGAACATTTATATTTGTCATATTCATAGCCGCCAATTGCACCGGTAACTTACCTACATGAGAGGGGTTAATCCCATTGCCATCTGCGTAACAAGGCACTTCCACACAAGCATCCGCAGGCAAATTGTCAATCAAACCTGTATTTATTACATTTCCACCAAAGTTAAATGGCGTATTTGTTACCACTGCTTCTATGATATAAGAAGCATATTCTTTCGAACGCTCATGGGTAATTTTTCCATCCTTTAGGATATTTTCTTTTTCTTCTTTCCAGTTTTTAATTTGCGCAATACAACGACGGGGATATTCATCCAACGGGATGTTATAACGTTCAATCAGCTCCGGATACTTTTCCTTAATAAAAAAGTTATTGTACTCCGCATTGTGTTCACTGGATTCCGTGCAATAATGGCCAAAATGACGAATATATTCAAAGCGTACCATATCTTTATGCTTTTCGCTATTATTTTTTGCAATTGCCTTTGATTTTGCTTCCTCATAAATATCATTGCCATCCTGATCACACAAAGACAGTAACCAGCCCATGTGATTAATACCGGCAATATAAGCCGTATGACCCTGCACTTTATCTTCCATGCCTACAGCCTCTAAAAGCTCTTTGGGACACATCTGAACACTATGACAAAGGCCAATCGTCTTAATCTTGGTATATCTTTGCATATAACCTGTCAAAATGGACATCGGGTTTGTATAATTCATAAACAATGTATCCGGACAAACTGCTTCCATATCATCCGCAAATGCTTGCAACACCGGAATGGTTCGCAAACCTCTCATAATACCACTGATGCCGGTGGTGTCTCCAATGGTTTGGCGTAAACCATATTTTTTAGGAATCTCAAAATCTATCACTGTACAAGGCTCATAACCGCCGATTTGCACCGCATTAATCACAAAATTTGCATCTCTCAAAGCAGCTTTTCTGTTTTCCACACCCAAATAAGAGGTGATACTTGCTCTGCTTTCATTTACATTTGCATTGATTGCCTTTAAAATAATTTCTGATTCTTCCAAACGCTCTGCGTCAATATCATAGAGTGCAATATCACATGCCTGTAAGGCCGGTGTACACATCACATCTCCTAAAACGTTGCGGGCAAATACCGTACTGCCTGCTCCTAAAAATGTAATTTTCATAATCAAATCCTCTCCTATCTATAATTTTCCACCTGCAGTAGCAATACCCTCCACAAAATGTTTTTGGAAGATAAGGTAGATAATAATCATTGGAATCGTAGCCAAAACCGCCGCTGCCATCAATCTTGGAAAATGTGTTACAAACTGCCCTTGCAAAGAGGCTAGGGCTGCCGATAAAGGTAATAAGGTACGGTTGACAATCAATGGCCACAACAATTCTCGATATGCAAAAATTGCTGTGAAAATTCCCAAAGCGACCATAGAAGCCTTCACCAATGGTGCCATAACAAAAAGAAACACCTGACCGATGTTGCAACCATCTAAAATAGCTGCTTCCTCTAAATCCCGCGGCAATCCTAAATATGCCTGCCGAAGCAAAAATGTACCAAAAGCTGTTACCAACCCCGGAAACATCAGTGCAAAAAAGGTATCTAATTGCCCCAGACTCTGTACCATTTGAAATTGAGGAATAATAAATATTTGTGATGGTATCATCAACTGTACTACTACAATTGTAAACAAAACTTTTTTGCCAAAAAATTCTAGTCTGGCAAAGGCATATCCTGCAAGAGTCGCCGTCAAAACAGCTGCAATCACACGACCTACAATCAATGCCACGGTAACGCCATATAAGCGCATAAAATTCATAGAGTCAATCACGTCCCGAAAATTATTCAACTGCCAATTGGCCGGAATAATCACAAAAGGATTTACCTGTGTTGACTCTGTTTGTGTCATAAATGCTGTGAGTACCATCCAAAGAAAAGGAACCAACATCGTAAATGACACAATCAGCAAAATAATATAAACCAAAATTCTGCCCAACTTACTTGATTTTTCCACATTTCCTGCTTTTGTTTTCATAGGCTCCCCCTTTCTAGTTATAATGTACCCATTTCTTTTGTGCTATCATTTGTACTGCTGTTACCAAAGCAATCAATACCAATAAGAATACTACCACGGTAGCACCCATGCCCCAGTTTCGATTGATAAAGGCATAGCGATAGAATATATATACCAATGATTGGGTTCTTGGTAAGGCCGGGTTTCCACCGGTTCCCATACCCATAATCATAAAAATGGAATCAAAAATTTGCAGTCCGGCTATCACCCTTGTCACCGTAACAAAGAAAATCATAGGCGAAATCAAAGGCAACGTAATGGAGAAAAACTGACGAATCGGGGAAGCCCCGTCTATACTTGCCGCTTCATAGTAATCTCTGGGCACATCCTGCAAACTAGCCAAAAACAGTATCATATTGTAACCAATCACAGACCAAATACCAATAATCGCCAATGAAAACAAGGCGATATTCGGATTCGACAACCAGCTTACACGGATGCCAAAAACATTATTAATCAAACCAAACTCCGTATTAAATAACCAACGCCAAACCATAGCAACGGCAGCCGGTGCCACAATCATAGGCAGGAAAAAAATAACACGAAAGGTTGTCCTGCCTCGTATTTTTCCATTGAGAAAAACTGCCAAAATCAGGGCAATCACAATGGAAAGAGGCACTTCCAAAAGTGTATAAAATATCGTGTTTGCTGCTGCTTGCCAAATTTCCGCTCCAAAAATCCCACCGGCAAATAATCGCTCATAATTATCCATGCCAACAAATTCATTGCCTAACCCAAAATCTCCTACTCGGTGAAAACTCTGCCAAATGGTTCTTATCATTGGGTAAATATTTAGCACAATCAGGCCGATGATCGTTGGTAGTACAAATAGCCACCCCCATAAATTCGCACTTTTTCGCCTCGCCATTTCTTTTCCTCCATAAAGTGGCAAAGCTTATGCCTTGCCACTCTTGTTGTTTATTTATTTCATCCTTTATTATAATACCATACTTTTATTCATTTGCTAATGCATCATTCATCATCACAACAATGGCATCCAATGTTTCATGCAAATCGGCAGTACCTGCCCAAACTTCCATCAACATATCATTGATTGTAAATTCCCAAACTGTTGTATTTCTGGAATATGGACGTTGTACAGCATAATCCAACAATTCAACATATGGTGTTAAATCCCAAAGATCTGTGTTGTTTACCCAATCATCAGAAACCCCTTCAAAAGCTGCCATTGTAACACCAAGCTCCGCTTGCATTCTTTGCATTGCTTCAGAACCAAACCACTCAACCAATGCCATAGCTTCTTCCGCCATATCTGTATTCGCCGCTACTGACCAACCAAGGCCATTTTCAATACTTGCTCTTCTGCCTGTTACAGCATCTACAGGAAGCATCGCAACACCAACATTCTCGTGGAACGCTTCATTTTCTTTAAAGGCCGGAATCATCCAAGCACCTTCTGTTGTCATCGCAATTGAACCGGCTCCAAATAAAACACTCTTCTCATTTTCTGCTTGAATCTCTACCGGAGGCATAGCATTTCTTACAAGTCTTTCCGTAAACTCCATCGCTCTAATTGTTTCCGGATTGTCAAAACCGGAAGCATCTTGTGCGTCATTGATTACATATCCACCAAAGGAATAAATCACATTCCAATAACCAACTTGGTTGTCACCGGGTGCCCAGGATGTTCCCCAGATACCATTATCCGCATCTGTCAATGCAACGGCTGCTTCATAAAAATCTTCCCATGTCCAATCTTCCGTTGGTGTATCAACACCTGCTGCGTCAAACATCTCAATGTTGTACCAAAGAGCAATTGTATCAATGTCTTTTGGAATACCATATTGATTCCCATTGTCTTGATATAGTTCTACAAGACCCGCCGGGAAAGCACTCATATCTAACAAATCACTGGCTGCAATCATATCATTCAAATTCATCAACATACCGTTGTCCATGTATCTTTGAATTTCATTGCTATGCATCCACATAACATCCGGTAAGTCTCCGCCTGCTGCTGCTGCTTCAAGCATCGTCCAATACTCACCCCAAGGAACTACCGAAATCTCTACGGGAATGCCTGTTTCCTCTGTAAATAAATCAGCAATTTGTTGCAAGCCGGGTCTTTGGTTGGAATCCCAAATACCTACATTAATTGTGCCTACCGTACCGGTTTCAAAATCATCCGGTTCCTCCACATCATCTGCCGGAGGCGCTGCATCATCTGTCTCATCTTCCGTTACTGTTTCATTACCTGTGTCAGCTGCAGTATCTCCATCGTTTCCGCCACATGCTCCAAGTAAGAAAGTAGACGCGACCAGTGTCGCCGCAATGATTGTACTAATCAACTTTTTCTTCATGATTGTTCTCCCTTTCAATTGTTTGATTTTCCGCATCATCCATATTTTATATTGTGCAATTTATGGCGCAATGCGTCAGTTCTGCTTAAGATTATATACGCATTGCATAAAAACGTAAATATCTTAGTTGCTTTAAAAGCTATCAATATGCTTGTTTAATGCAAAAAAATATCAAGTCGTCTTGCATTTTGATATATTTTCACTTATAATGGTTTTAATCTGTATATAATTTGTTCATAATTTGTTCATATAAATACGAAATAAGCGTAAAAAAGATGGAGGTGCCTATGCCCTTTTTAAAAAACACAACACGAAGTGACAACCTTATTTACAACAACTATCCCATTCGAGCCTTTGTAGATTGCAACATTGTCCAAAGTGGTTGGGAGGCTTGTGCGCCAAACTATTCTGTGGGACCGGCAACCAGAAGCCATTTCCTATTCCACTATATCTTGAAAGGAAAAGGAACCGTATCCGTTTTGAGCAGCAAAGGACAACCCATAGACTTTGAAGTGAAACAAAATCAGGGCTTTATGATTTTTCCCAACCAACATGCTTTTTATGTGGCTGACAGCGATTTGCCTTGGGAATACCTCTGGGTAGAATTTGACGGATTAAAAGCCAACGAATACCTCAACTTAGCAGGTTTTGACTTTGACAACCTACTCTATACACCAAACAACGTAAAACTCGCCCATCGAGACCTATTGGATGAGCTGTGGTATTTGGTAAACCACGGAGAAGAAAGCACTTTCAATGTGGTCGGCCACCTCTTTCTTCTTTTGGATGCCCTGCAAAAATCTTCCGGCAACAGAAAAGAGCTCCAACAAGGTGATATGAACGACTTCTACATCGAAGAAGCCATTGCTTTTATTGAAAAAAACTATGCCTTCAGCATTTCTGTTGAAGACATAGCTACTTTTGTAAATCTAAATCGTAGTTACTTTGGCAAAATATTTAAAGAAAAAACAAAAACAACACCCCAAGACTTCTTGATTCGCTATCGTATGGCAAAAGCCTGCGAATTACTCCATGACAAAAGTTTACTGCTCAATGAAGTAGGCACACAAGTGGGATATCCCAATTCCTTGCGCTTTTCGAGAGCTTTTAAAAATACCTATGGCTGCTCACCAAGAGAATGGCGTTATACAAACATCAACTAATTTTCTCAATGATTATTTTTTCTTGATACAATGCCTTGTCGGCAGGATCAAAAATGCCCGTTTTTTCGTTGAGGGCAGATGCCACAGAAATGGCACTGGCCTCACGCAACGTTTCTTCAATGGTCATACCCTCTGATAAGCCAATGGCAAAACCGGATACAAAAGCATCCCCGCAACCCACCGTATTGACTGCATCAATCCGAGGTACAATACTTCTATAAACACCCTTAGCACAAACCAAAAGAGAACCCTCTTTCCCCAAGGAAATCGCAACAAACGCAACACCACGTCCATGAATTTCTTTGGCTGCCGCAATGAGCTCCGGCATATCCTTACACCCTTTGCCTGTTAACAGTCGAATTTCATCTTCATTGGGTTTCACCATCGTCGGAGCCGCTTCAATGCCCCTTTCCAATAAAGAACCACTGGTATCTAAAATCACCTTTTTTCCAAGGCTTTTAACAATTTCAATCAACGTACAGTAAAAACTACCATCCAAACCGGTCGGCAAACTCCCTGACATGGAAACCACATCTGCATCTTTTACCAGTTCTGTAAAGCGATCCAAAAATCTCTGTTTATCCGCAGCACTTACCGCCGGTCCCGGCTCTAAAAACTCTGTTTGCTGCTTATTCACAGGATCCCAAATATTGATACAGCTACGGCTCTCACCCGACAATTCACAAAAACGACTTTCTATGCCAAATTCTTTCAGTGCTTCTTTTACATAATTCCCCGCATGACCTGCCGCAAACCCTGTGGCAACTACCTTAGAGCCTGAAATGGCAGCAGGCTTTGAAACATTTAAACCTTTGCCCCCGGGCACATAAGAACATTCTTTCACACGATTGACTTCCCCAAGTCGCACATCTTCCACCACATAACGCTTATCAATGGCCACATTTAAAGTGACTGTTAATATCATCTCTACTCTCCCTTACCGGCACTTCCGCATATCATAATGCGACTTTTTACCATTTCTTTCACTGCTTCCATACTCAATTTTCCACTTTTCTTAGGATCAAACACATCCGGATTCTCTTTGTATAATTTTTTTGTTGCATCTGTAAAAGCAACTCTAAGCTCTGTTGCAAAATTTACCTTGCACATACCTCTTGCGATACATTCTTTTACATCCTCTGCTGAAAGTCCGGAAGCACCATGCAGTACAAGGGGAATATCTACCACTTCTCTGATTTTAGAAACCAATTCTTTTTCTAACACCGGCTCCCCCGCATAAAAACCATGGGCCGTGCCGATACCAATCGCCAAAGAATCAACGCCTGTACGTTCCACAAAAACTTGCGCTTCCTTTGGATCTGTATTTGCATTACCCTCTGATTCTAAGTCATCTTCCTTGCCCCCTACTTTGCCCAATTCTGCCTCTACCGGAATGCCCTTTGTTTTGGCAAATTCCACCACTTTTTTTGTCTTTTCTACATTCATCTCAAAAGAATCATGGGATCCGTCTATCATCACCGATGTATAACCGACCTCTATTGCATCAGCAACCAAATCAAACGCTGTTCCGTGATCCAAGTGTAACGCAACCGGCACGGATGCTTTCTTGGCCCTAGCTGAAACCATAGCATGAAACATATCCAACGAAGCATATTTTACAGTTGAAGGTGTGGTCTGTAACATAACCGGAGCTTTTAGTTCTTCTGCCGCCGCAACCACCGCCAGCACCATCTCCATATTTTCTACATTAAAGGCTCCAATTGCATAGCCTCCCTTTTGTGCATCTAATAACATTTTCTTTGGTGTAACAAATGACATATTGCCTCCTCTTCCTTTGCATTTTTATCCATCATGCAAAAAACATTATCTTTGTCACAAGCATTATAATACTATGAACACAAAAATACAATGACTTTATTTCTTCTCCTCTGGTTTTTCTGCTCGTTTCATAACCAATTCCGCAGAAATACTAATGGCCAATTCCGCCAAAGTTTCCGCCTTGATTTTAATTCCAATGGGCATGTGCAAACGATTGATCTCCTGCTTGGAATAACCCGCTTCTCTTAACATGCCTTTTTGGGTTGCCGCTTTATGCTTGCTACCCATCACCCCAATATAATAAGCAGGCGTTGCCAATAATTGCTTTTCCAAGTCATAGTCAAACTGATGACATCTGGTTATAACAATCGCATAGTCCTTATCTGTAATCTGAATCATTCCTTGCATATTTTTGAAATCCACTAAAATACGCTCTTTTGCCAAAGGGAATAAATCCGCCGTCAAAAAGTCCGCCCGATCCTCTAAAACCACCGGATAAAAATCCAAACCATGCAAAATCGGCACCAAAGCCTGCGCCACATGACCACCACCAAAAATATAGACCTTTCCTGCCGCAACAAACTCTTCAATAAAATATTTTTCCTCCTCAAAATCTTCTGTTTTTTCATTCCGCAACACAAAAGGTACTGTTTGCGTCTCTGATAAACTTGATAATACATAAAAGTTCCTATTTTGAATCATGTAACTTGATATTTCTTGACACATTTCTCCCAAATGCGGTAATTCATAAGAAAGATATTGAAATAATACTACCACACTGCCACCGCATATCATGCCTAAGTCAGCCACTTCATTGGGTGCCAAATTGTAGGATTTCGTACAGCTTTTCTTTTCTGTAACGCAGATTTTCGCCAATTCTTCCGCCATAAACTCAACGGTACCACCACCTATCGTGCCGGCAATACGCCCCCGTTCACCAACCAGCATACGAGACCCTTTCTCTCGCGGCGTAGAACCGGTATTATCAATCACGGTAACTAACACCGTATTTTTTTTTTGCACGACCATCTCTGCTATTTTTTGAAACATATTGCTCATAAAAATCACTTTCCTTTCATACTACTTATTTCCAAACGCGGTAATCTACACCAATCTCACTCATTTCTTTGTCATAAATCAAACTACCAAATACCTTTGTAAAAATAGTTGCTATTTTCCCGGGTGCCCGAAACATCAACCCAACCATTCTCTTTGGTATTTTGATCAATTTTATATTTTTTCCATGAGCTTGCCCGATCAACTGCACCATATCACAAGTTTTCACATAATCTTTATCTTGCGGAAAAAATGTACCTGACCTATCTTGATCTATCAAAATCCGTATAAATTCACACAAATTGACGATATGAATCATACTACGTCGGTTTTCTATCTCCGGAAAAATCGGGGTGCAACATGCAAACCGAAAAAGAGTTGCATAATTCCCCTTACAACCCTTGCCATAAACCATAGGCGGTCGAACAATCACCATTTTAAAATGTACATCTTCCAAACGATTCAACCGCTTTTCAGCTGCTAATTTAGATTTCCCATAATGACTTTTGGGTTTTGGTTGTACATCCGCAGTAATTTTACCAATCTCCAAACCATATACACTCATCGAGCTTAAAAAAACAAACTGTTTCACACCGGCCCTTTTGGCTTTATTTGCCACCTCATAAGTCAAATCCCGATTCACCGCATCGTATTGTACCTTATTTTGATTTGTCTCTTTTACATGAACAAGACCGGCAACATGAAAAACAACATCAAATCCGGAAAAGTCGATTTGATGCCATTCTTTATTTTTAATGCTGATACGCTCACAAAAATAACAATCCGGATACTTCAATAGCCACTTTTCCAAAGACCTACCGATATAGCTGCTTTTACCCGTGATTAAAATGCGCTTCATCCATTTTTTCCTCTTCCATTTCTCTCTCTTTTGTTTCTTCCTCTTCCGTTCCTTCTCGGTATCCACGTTGCTTCACCACACAACAAAGAGTCTCCAAAACACAATATACATCCATTAAAAAACTTAACTTTTGGACATATCTTCCATCCAACTTGGCTTTCGTAAAAATCGACAACTCATCCCGACCACTAACCTGCGCCAACCCTGTCAATCCCGGAAATACATCATTGGCACCGTACAAATCACGCTGCACAATCAAATCTGTTTGATTCCACAATGCCGGACGTGGCCCCACAATAGACATATCACCATTCATAATATGAATCAACTGCGGTAATTCATCCAATCCGGTTTTACGCAAAAAACTACCTGACTTGGTAATATATACGTCAGGATTTTCCAACATATGCGTCGGCATATTATCGGGCGTATTTATTTTCATGGTTCGAAATTTATACAACTGAAAATAGGTTTTGTGGATACCCACTCTCTTTTGAATGAAAAACACCGGTCCTTTGGAATCTAGTTTAATCCATATTGCAATAAGACATAACAGGGGCAATAAAACAGAAAATGCAAAAGTAGATAGCCCCACATCCAAGCACCTCTTGATGTATCTCCTATACATGAACACTACCTCCTACCGGCCAGAGTTTCATCACTTTCTGCGTATTCCCTTTTCCAATCATCACGAACCTGTTCTTCCGATTTTGTACCTACTTCGTTGGATTGATACTCCGGCACAATCCGACTGATTACTTGTTTCACATCAGACTTTTCGCCGATAATACCTGCATACAACACATCCAAATCCTGTAACAGCTCTTCTTCATCAAACTCAATCGGTTTACCGATGAAGATTTTGCTATTTGAAGTTTTTTCCAAGCCCTCTTCTTCCATCAACAGTTCTTCATACAATTTCTCTCCGGCCCTTAATCCGATATATTTTATTTCTATATCCGTGTCCAAAACATAACCGGACAAACGAATCAAATTTTTCGCCAAATTAACAATTTTAACCGGCTCTCCCATATCCAACACAAAAATCTCTCCGCCTTTCCCACTCGCTCCAGCCTGCAACACCAATGAAACCGCCTCAGGAATGGTCATAAAATAACGGATAATATCAGGATGGGTCACTGTCACCGGTCCACCACTTTCAATTTGTTTTTTAAACAAAGGAATCACACTGCCGTTGCTTCCTAATACATTGCCAAAACGCACCGCTACAAACTCTGTCTTGGAACGATTGTTAAACAATTGAATAATCATTTCACCAATCCGCTTACTTGCCCCCATAATATTAGTGGGATTGACTGCTTTGTCTGTAGAAATCAGCACAAATTTTTCCACATGATATTGATCTGCAATCACAGCCGTCTTATAAGTACCAAAAACATTATTTTTAATGGCTTCATTGGGACTGTCTTCCATCAAAGGAACATGCTTATGCGCCGCCGCATGATAAACGATATGCGGCCGATACTGCGCAAAAACATAATTTAATCTACGGCTATTACGAACCGAACCAATTAACACAACCAAATCTAAATTCGGATAACGTACCTTTAATTCTTGTTGAATGTCATAAGCATTGTTTTCATAAATATCAAAAATAATCAACTTCCGAACGCCATTTGCAACAATCTGGCGGCACAACTCACTACCGATACTACCGCCACCACCTGTTACCAACACCACTTTCCCGGACACATAACGACCAACGGCTTCTGTTTTAATTGCCACAGGCTCACGCCCTAGCAAGTCCTCCAATTCTACATTTCTAAGCTTGGAAACACTTACCTCACCTTTCACCAATTGGTAAACACCGGGTATGATTTTCAAATCACAATTTTCCACTTTTTGGCAAATATTTAAAATCTCTTGTTGTGTCCGGCGGCTCACACCGGGAATCGCTACAATGATTTCGTTGATTTGATACTTACTTGCATTTTCTAAAATGGACTCGCGGTTTCCTACCACCTTAACTCCATGAATATATTTATTTATCTTCTGCGGGTCGTCATCAATGATACAACACACTTTGGCATCTAACCTTGTACTAAGCTCCAACTCTTTCATGACCACATTACAAGCCTCACCCGCACCAATAATCATTGTATTGCGCATGTATGGTGTATGAACACTGCCCCGATAAACCAGTCGCACAAAACGATAAGCAAAACGGCTGGTACAAGTAAACAGAAAAATTCCCACAAAATAAAAAAAGAAATAACTCCAAAAAATAGAGCGTTCCAACACAACATATACCAATAAATTAAATATTACAGAAGCAAACGAGGCCTGAATAATATACATCAATTCTTTGATACTGGCAAACCGCCACATACTTGTGTATAATCGAAACAATGCAAAAATAACCAATGTACCAATGGTATTGATAATCATAGTATCTAAAACCGCATAAAAATTTTCAAACGGGATTTCCGCCCATTGCATATTAAAACGAATCATGAACACCAAAAAAGAACTCAAATTGATACATATAATATCTAACAAAACAAAAAATATTTTTGTGGCGATGGACCAGCCTCTTTTTTTCAGTAATAATCTCATCCACATTTCTCCGTTTTAACGCTTTAATAAGGTAGGTTGAAATCAACCTACCTTTAAAGATAAACAATTATACCAGTGATTCTGAAGCTTCTTCTGCCTCCGATGAGGCTACACCTCTTTCTTTTATAGCCGCCCTTTTCCGAATAAACTCCAATACAGGCACTTGAAACATCGCACCCAACTGCACCAAAAGAAGCACTGCAAACACAATCGTCCAAGCATCCACATAATATGCCTGCATATCCATATCTTGGGTGAAAGCAAATAAAACGATAGCCAAAGCCATAGGAATCGCATACAACAATTTTTTCAAACCAAACTCTTCAAAAAAGCTCTTTGGCTCCTTTTGCATCTGCTGAATACCATTTTGCAATATCTCTTCCACATCTTCCGGTTCATAGCGATGTCCAAGTATATCATCATCATAATCAATCTTTTCCATATTGATTGTCTGAATCTCTATTTTGTTGCGTCTATGCTTCGCAATCGCTTTTATACCGCGCAGCAGTAAAATACCAACACCCACAGCAATCAACATCAAATTAAAAATCGCCCAGCTCTCTCCGGCAGTCGCACTACCATGCTGTATACCTCCACTGAGTATACCTCCACCCGGTCTGGCATTACCATCATTTCCCTGCAACGTATCGTCACCTTGCATGCTTCTTGCCGGTATAATCATAGTCGGTGCTCCAACCAAAGCACTTGGTATTGCAGAGGGTAAAATCACCGGTATATTACGAGCTGATTGATCAGAGCTATCATCTGCATCCAATCCACTCTCATCATCAGACTCTAAATCGGAAAGATTCAACCAAGGCGGAATTGTTGTATCGATATCACTGTTTAAATTCGGTGTTCCGGGTGTATTTGCACCACCACCACCGCCGGGATTCGCCGTGCCGCCACCGCCGCCGGGACTACTTGTACCGCCACCACCGGGATTGGATGTACCACCGCCACCAGGATTAGAGGTGCCGCCACCACCGGGATTACTCGTACCACCACCGGAACCGGAATCACCACCACCGCCGGGATTTGTTGTGCCTCCGCCGCCGTCACCGGGACCGGGGTCAGGAGTTCCACCGCCGCCATCACCGGGACCGGGGTCAGGATCTCCGCCACCGCCGCCATCACCGGGACCGGGGTCAGGATCTCCGCCGCCGCCATCACCAGGGCCGGGATCAGGATCTCCACCGCCACCATCACCGGGGTCACCAATTACATCGTCTGCCACTACAATATTTGTTGGCACAAAAGCCACAGCAAACAATATAGCCATAAAAACGACTAAGATTCTATACATGATTCTTTTTCCAAAATTATTCTTTCCGAGTATACACGAAAACATAATAAACTCCCTCAATGTTGCAACTATAATTAAACTACTTTTGAACATATAGTAACATAAAAAAGACCCGATGTAAAATTAAACTTTATTTTTGATTTCCTTTTTGATTGCGCCTTACCGCTGTTTTTTGCTCTTCTTGAACCCCCTCTGTATTTTCACTTTGAAACATCACTTTAAATGTCATAAACAACAATTTTATATCCAATAAATAACTGTACTCTTCGATATATTTTAAATCTAACCGTAATTTATCATAGGGTGTTGTATTATACTTCCCATAAATCTGTGCATAACCCGTAAGTCCCGCTTTAACCGAAAGCCGATAACCAAATTCAGGCACATGCTTTTCATACTCTTTTGCAATCTCTGCTCGCTCCGGTCTTGGTCCTACAAAGGACATATCTCCCTTTAAAATATTAAAGATTTGAGGTAATTCATCCAAATGCGTTGTCCGCAAAAATTTTCCAATAGGCGTAATACGACTATCACTGCGTTTCGCCAACTGAGCACCTTCTACCTCTGCATTCTCACGCATACTACGAAATTTAATCATCCGAAAAAGCTTTCCATCCACTGTCATTCTTTCTTGCAAATAAAAAACACAGCCACGATCATACAGTTTGATGCACATTCCAAAAATCAACATAAACGGTGACGAAATAACAATCGCAATGATTGCCATAATCACATCCGAAACACGCTTAACGATTCGATCCTCGATGCTTAGACCACTTTTTTGAACTTCCATCATAGGGGTATCAAAATAATTTCTTTCCTTTGCACCTCTAATCATAATATCAGATAGTTTCGGGGTTAAAAACACGGACTTCTTATGGTAATAACAGAACTTCAAAATCGCACTACGCTGGTCAGAAGGTAAGTCATATAATAAAATAGACTTATGTTTCAAAACCGCTTCTTCCAAAGCCTTTCCACCTGCATAAATGCTAATCCGTGAAATAACATGCAGTTTATTTTTGATTTTACTCGTCTTTTCTACTAAATCTTTAGGATCATGCTCACCAAAAACAACCAATAACTTTGTTGGGGGAACCAAACGGGTATACAGAAGTCGCATCATAATACACCAAAGTAATACAAACAACCACTGCACAGCCACAAGAATCAGCATAGGCAGCATGCTGAAAAAATACACACTAATCAAAGCCACTTGAATATAACCCAGTACATTGGCGCAAAAAATTGCTAATACATTGGATAATAAGGTGTTCCTGGTTTTTAAGGTTTCTATTTTATAACCATCAAAATTTTTGGTGAAAAATACAGTAAATAGAACATATACACCAATCACCGCATAATTGCCCCAAAAATAAAAACCGCGTCCGATTTCTTCTATATAGGGTGCAAAAATTACAAACCAAACATACCCAAAAGAAATCCCTTGGAAAGCAATTAATATTAAATATCCTAAATACTTTAGTAATGCACCACGTATTTCATTATTCATTGTTAAAATATCTTTCTTTTTAACTAACTTGCCCAAACCAGGTCTTGACACCATTATAAAAGGCCAAACTATCCTCATACATCCGTACGTTAACTTCTTGATAAGCCTTTTCAATGACAACACGTTCTACCAATGTTTCATCTATCATTTTATTAAGTATTCCACCAAATCCCATTTCGCTGACATCTACCAAACGATCCATCAAATTTACTTCTCGATGCAAATCTGTTATTCTTCTATATCCTTTGGTGGTCATTGCAATACTAGAGATATTTTGAGCAATTGCACAAACATTTGTATGAAACCTCATGCCAATTATAATATCACATTCTTTGTATAACCCAAAAAAGTAACTTCCCGAACTTAAACCAGTCAACAAAGGAGCCACTATCATTCTTGTTCTGCGATACTGGTCTCCAATCAGATTCATCAACTCATATATTGCAAGCAAATCACTGTATATATGAGGAAAAAAAATGATTTGATAATCTGTGTAGTTATCTAAAAAATCCATGATACTCTTTGCCAATTCTTCTAAAAATCCTTCATATGTCACTGAGCTATTCTCTAAAGAAAATTGAATATTTTTTAAGTTTTCTTGGATATTTATCCCTATTAAACGATAGTTTTTTCTTACCTCCGGAAACTCAAATTTTTGAGTTTCTAAAAAAAATGCACCATCCGGAACGCAACAAATTTTCTGTTCAAACCTATTACCAAAAAGTGTCTCAATCGCTTCAAATGAACCCTCATTTCTAACACTCACAAAAATATTCTTATCGTTTACCAATCTATCTAAAAATAAACGAAACTTTTTAATCGTCTTCTCCGTTACACCTTTTGTTATGTCACAACCAACGCCATGAAAAAGAATTGGTGTTTTAATTTTATCCAATGTTTCATTGCTTATATTCAAGGTTGTTCCCGTACAAGAATAATCCCAAATAGGCTCAAAAAAACCGCCGCCACCAAAAATCACCAATTCCTTTTTATTACATAATTCAACAAATTCATCACTATTGAAATCTCGCAAATTCCACGACTGATAAAACTCCCTTATTTCAATTTCTTCAAAATCAATATTTCCCAGAACTTCTATTAAACGTCTTCTAAACCCATTATGATTGGCACTATCACCCATATTCCCGTTAAAACTTGCAATGTGTAAAGCATTTATTCTACTCATCTATCAACTTCTCCACTACTTCTCTAATCACTCCCTCGCCTCCCTTTGCTGTAGTAATATAATCCACATGTTTTTTTATTATAGGAAGTGCATCTGATGGGCAGCAACTATACCCTACATTTTTAATCACTTCAAGATCATTCACATCATCTCCAATATAAACCAAATTTTCAAGATTCACTTGATATTTCTGACATAATCTTTCAACAACCTCTAGCTTATCTTGGCAACCCTCTTCTAAAATATCCAATTTCATTTTTTTGGCTCGTCGCTGATTTAACTCGACCTTTTCACTCGTAATAATCCCTGTAATAATTCCTCGCTCTCGGAGTAAAGCAAAACCCATTCCATCATGCGTATTAAACTTTTTCAGCTCATCACCCTTTTCTGAATAATACATACCAGCATCCGTTAAACAACCATCACAATCTGTCAAAAACATTCTTATCTCCGATATCTTTTTCGAACATTTTTTATAATGCTTCTGCATCAAATTTTCAGCAATCACCCAATCCGATAATTCATCAATCTCAAAAAATGAATCTTCATTCATCTCAATTACTTTAATATTCCCCGAAATCCTATTTTTGCTTTTCAGCAAAAGCGTTCTACTCGTTATATAAAAAGCTCCGTTCTCAACAAAATAACCATCAAAATCTTGACGTCGCGGACGATTGAAAAAATCATAATTTTCCGGATATGCGTAACCAAAATCATCAATATTCCAATTAAATCTCTTTTGCCTCACAACAGACAATACACTATCAACAAGCTCCTCCTTAAAAATATCAAATCCTTTCTCAAGATCGCTCTTCATCAGCAAAGGGGATGTCGCTTGAATCAAAACAATGTTATCAAAATCATACTTCTTCGCAAACTCTAACATTGCAAACTCGGTTGATGCTGTATCAGTAGCTGATTCTGCTGTTCGCCCAACGACTTCTAATTTTCCAAAACCCCTCTCCTTTCTATCACGAAACGCTTTCACCACATCCGCTATTTCATCACTATCAGTCACAACATACACCTTATCAATATCTTTGCATTCGCATGCTGCCCGAACCGTCCAATAAACCAATGGTTCGCCATGAATTGGTTTTATATTTTTAAGAGGAATCGATTTGCTCCCCCCACGTACTGGAATAAATGCAATATTCATCAAATTAGGAACTCCCTTTCATTTTTGCTTACTTCCTTCCATATGAATCCTCATATCTTATAATATCATCTTCCCCAAAGTATTCACCAATTTGAACTTCAGCGATGATTAACGTTTCCTTATCATCCGTATTTACCAATCGATGCCTACAGCCTTTCGGAATAAAAACCGTATTACCTCGTTTCACCTCAATAACTGAATCATCTAATTGAACTGTTCCAATACCATTTACTATCGTCCAATGCTCTTCTCGGTATCTATGTGATTGAAGACTCAACTGCTCCTTTGGATTCACACAAATAATCTTAGATTGAAAATAATCATTAATTAGCGTGGACTTATAAAATCCCCAAGGGCGATGTAATATCTCTTGATCCATAATACCATCATCCAAACTAAAGAAGTCATACATAATATCCGCCCTAATATCTTGCAATAATAAGGCATGTATTTGTGTCTTGGTAATAATATTAATCAACCTATTCTCGCCATCTACAATCGGCAAAAACTTGATTGCACGAATTTTAAATATTTCGATTACATCCGAAACACTATCCGTATACATCAAAAATTTGAATTTCTTAATACAAATATTACTAATATTCGTTTTGCTATCATATCCGGCTATATAGGCTCGCCTTATATCACCATCCGTCAATGTGCCCACTACTTTATTACTATCATCCGTCACAATTAGGAAACCATTATTATTTTTATCTATTTTAATAAGTGCTTCCAATATTGTTGCTGACATTTCAATTTTATAATTCACAAATTTTTCCATAGAACATTAATGCTTTCTATACTTAAGCTTATCTCGTTGTACCTGCTCAATCGGCAAAATCTCAATTTCTTTTGTTTTCAATGCAGCATAAACATTATTCAAGTTAACCACTAACTCCCTAATCCCATCTGCTTCCAAAGAAGCACCATGATCTGTTCCTTTCCAGCTTTGGTCTAAAGTATAGTGTCGCTCAATGATAGACGCACCAAGCGTATACGCTGCTGTATCAATCGCCGTCCCTAAATGATGTCCGGAAAAGCCAATATCCTTAACTCGATTTTCATATAATCTTTTTATTCTATTGATTTCCAATAAACATACATCTTCATATGGTACCGGATAACCGGAAGTACATGCGAATAAAACCAAATCTTTGGCACGTCCATTTTGCTCAAAAAAGCCCACTATTTCCTCCTCTTCCGCATGAGTTGTCATACCAAATGATAGTTGAATTTCCCCTTTATAATTTTTACATAACCATTGTAACATTTCAAAATTATTATTACTGGCCGATGGAATCTTTATAAATGTCGGATTCAACGATACTATTTCCTTTGCACTTATTAAATCCCAAACAGATGTGGAATAAATTATGCCAACTTCTTCACACCATTCCTTTAACTTAGCATGCTGTTCAACTGTAAACTCTAAAAACTCTCGATGAGCACCATACGTGCTACCATAAGAATTTTCCGAATTTGGATGCGGGGCATTATATTGCTCCTCTGTTAAAAGCTCCCTGGAACAGCGTTTTTGAAACTTAATGGCATCTGCACCACAATACTTTGCCGCTATTAAAATCAAATCATGAGCAATTTCCATACTTCCCATGTGATTACATCCTGCTTCTGCTATAACAATTGGTTTATGATACATCTTTTATTCTCCTTTTACTTCTTGTATTTTTTTAACATGTTCCTCAGCCAGTATTTTTTCAATCTCTCGTTTCATGTTATTCAACGAATCTTTCTCCCAAAACATACCTGACATATTTTTATCTGTTTTATCAGCTGCTTGAATATATTGACACAGTTCCTCACTGTCATGAACCCAATTCGCATAGCCATATTGTACCAAGTCCTCCACCGCATCAGACTTACCAATCTTATAGAGATAAGTAACCAAATCGAAGCCCAAACCTTCAAAAACCGCCGTAGAATACACTCCTATTTGAATATCACTTTGAGCAAAACACTCATACAGATTTTTTTCAGGAGAATCCACTACTTCAATACTTGTTTCCGAAAGCCAAGTATATTGTTCAACACCGATGCTATACTCACGTGGATGAAATTTAAAAATAATATGATACTCCTCTTGCGGTAGTCTTCTCCATACTTCCACGGCAAACTTACTAAATTCATAACCAATCGCATCTTGAGATAAGAAAAGAAGTGTCTTTTTATTACAGTTCCGACTATGCGCTTTATATTTTCTCACTGACTCTTCAAAATACGGGCAACCAACGGAAACAATATTTGCATCCGGAATTGGCAATTTAATCGTATTTCTCCAAAAGTCAGAATAAAGAAATATCTTATCCGGAAACCAAGAAATTTCCCTTTCCGTAGCATATTGATATGCTAACGTATATTTCGTAAAAGGACAATATTGCAATAATACGGTTGGAATATTCATACTTCTCGCAACTTCCGTTATCGCCATATTATTGCCACTATTATCTCCCTCCACAATCAACTTTGGCTTCATTTTTTTGAAAAGCTTTTTATATAATTTGAACCTCATTTTATTCTGCACTACTATTACCGACAAGGACTCGACCAACCTTGTAATATCTAACTCCACTTGATATCCCTTTGCCAATGCCATAAAAGCCGGTGCCGTTTGTTCATATATAAGCTCTTGAATCCTTTTATAATAACTTTTATTTAACCTTTTATTGATAAAACTATAGATTGCCACAATTGAAGTAATATAATCCAAATAATAGACGTCATTATTTTTAGAAGGTTTATAATGTTGCCTCAAATGAGGTAATTCCAATGTAATACTACTATGGTCAAAAACCTCTTTTATATTATCAGTATATGGGCAATAATAATAATCACCCTTTTTCACCTTTCTACCTGACCCTATAAAGCAAACATCTACATCCTTTTTTAGCTTTCCGCGATACGCTATCGTTGCATGAAATAAACTTTTGGCTATCTTAACAATTCGTGAATCCGGATCCTTGGCCTTTTCACGCATTTGATAATCCAAAGCTAATCTGGGACCTAATATATGAAGATTCCAAATTACGCCTCGATAAAAGCCCCAATATGGCACTCCATCTATACGATTCTCAAACAAACCATAATTCTTTTCCGTTTGCAGAAATGTATCTGTTGTCACAACATTACTATCCATTCACTAACCAACCTCCCTAGATACTACTTTCCTATTTTCAACCCGATATATCATATCACAATTTTCAATTGTACTTAACCTATGAGCAATTATTACCATGGTCTTATTGCCTTGAAACGTTTCTATCGCTTCCATTACAGCTTTCTCTGTTTCATTATCCAAAGCTGAGGTCGCTTCATCCAACACTAAAACCTCAGGATTCGTATACAACGCCCTTGCAATTCCAATTCTTTGCCTCTGCCCACCGGACAATCTTACTCCTCTATCACCAACTATTGTATCCAACTTATCCGGCAAAGATACAACAAATTCTTTCAACTGCGCTTTTTCAACCACATTCCAAACACGTTCCATATCAATCTGGTCTTTTGCTATTCCAAACGCAATATTCGCTAATATTGATTCATCTAATAAATATATCTGCTGCGGAATATAACCAATCAACTTTCTCCATTCATCAAAATTGTGATGGATGGATTTTCCCTTATAAAATACGCCACCCTTTTTAGGGGTATATATTCCCAAAATAATATCTGCTAAAGTGGTTTTTCCTGCCCCGGTGGGGCCAACAAAAGCCACTGATTTTTTATATGGAATACATATACTTACGTCTTCCAAAACAGGACTATCCATTTCGGGATATTGAAATGTTAAATTTCCAATTACAATATCTGCTGTTTCATTCGTTGTATTGACCACTTCAGGTGGCAATGGAGCTTCTATATTTTGCGTTAGATTGTTGTATACCGCATCAATGGATGGCCTATTAAATATGATACTATTCACATATCCGGCAAACCTTGCTACTGCCGGTAACAATCGAAAAGCCGCCAAAACAAACAAACTTAATTGAGGGACTAAATTTTCCATATTTACCCCACTCGCGGCCATAAAACCAATCATAATAAAAGCTCCTCCAAAACAAACCGATTCAATCATCAGTTTCGGAATCGTATTATACACTTGGAACTTTTGATTTGTTCTTGCAAAACGATTACTATCTTTCTCAAATTGTGATAAAAAATACCCCTCCCTATGCAATACCTTTACTTCTTTTATTCCTCCTATTGCCTGCTGCACAGACTTTATCATTGCGACCGACCTTACACGATTCTCTTTCCCGGCACTTTTAATCTTCTTTCGAAAAAGCTTAAAATAGATAACCATACATAATAAAGCTAAGATCATCACACCAAGGGTCATAGAAACAGACGTTGTCAATAAAAATACTAAAATGAAACTCGACATAAATAAATCAGAAGACAGTGACAAAACCACCGTCATAAGCTGTGTAAATTGTGAAACATCTGTCGTTATCATCCGTTGTAATTCAGCGACATTTTTGTTCACATGAAACATATACGGTCTAGCTAGTACAATACCCATCATTTTATTCGAAAAATAGATCTGCTGACGAGAAATAAATCTAAACTTTATCTTATTTAGTAAAAATGTATATATGCCACGCAAAATATAAATACATGCCAAGGAAAATGCTAAAAACCCCAAAAATGCATTTATATTCCTAAAGTTAAATGTCACAAAAATAAAATTCAATATTTCGTTGCTATCAATGATTGTGTAATCTAGCATAACAGAAATAAATGGTGAAATAACCGCCAAGGCCGCTGTTTCTAACAGTGCTCCAAAAATAATACCAATAATCAAAATCAATACTTTTATTTTCGTTTTTCTATCAAGTATACTACCTATTTTTCTCAATGCAGACATCTACTATCCTCTTTTCACTACAGGAACCTCACTATTTCTCGCTCAATATTCTGCAATGCATTTTTTTTCCAAAAATACGCCGATACATCATCCTGCCCGAATAGGCTTTCACTTGATAAATAATAGCACAATTCCTGACTATTGTGAACCCATTTCGCATAATTCAAACCCACCAACGGTTCAAATATAAATGTATGCCCATAGGGTATCAGATAAGTCGCCAGGTTAAAACCCAAACCTTCAAAAATACCGGTAGAATACCCACCTACCTGGATATCACTTTTGGCAAAACACGCATAAATACTTATTTCATCATTGGCAATCACTGTCATTTCTTTTATTTCAGCAAGCCAGGGATACTTTTTCTGCCATTCTGTATATTCATTGGGATGTAATTTATAAATAATATCATACCGGTCGCTCATTTGCTTATATACATCAACTGCCAACTTACTCATCTTAACCCCAATTGGCACCTGAGATATAAATAAAATAACCTTTTTGCCGGACGCAACATGCACATCCGTTTTCATCGCCTTATCTCGTACTAATTCCCTTTCAAATCTGGGAAGACCAACTGATATAACATTTTTCTCGTCCATGGGCAATCTTATAAACTGCTTCCAGTAATCGGAAAATAACAAAAGCTTGTCAGGCAAATGTTGAACCGACGCAGTATCTGCATATTGATATGAAATATTTACCATGCCATGTTGCAGCTCCATGGTTGGTATGCCCAACTCCTTTGCGATTGCATTGATTATCATATTACCTCGTGGAATCGCCATCACTTCCACAATCACTTTGGGGTTTAATTTCTTCAGCAAAAGACGGTATTGCTTTGTTTCTGCCTTTGCCCGAAAAAAACCTGAAACCAACATATTATATATTGACTCTGCATCTAAATCCACCTGATAATCCATTGCTATTTTAGTCAATGGAGCTTCTACCTGATTTTTTATTTCACTTTTAATCTTTTGGTAGTAATTCGTCCTTAACCTTTGATGAAACAATTGATACATCTTTCCAATCATATATATACCATATAGACTATATATTTTTTTATCAGCAATCGGCGCATAAAAGTGATGATTATAAGGCATTTCCAACGTAATGCTGTTTGAGAATTGTTGTCTAATATCCTCTATATACTGGGAGTAGTAATAATCACCACGTTTTTCTTTTCTACTAAAATCAACAAAACATACATCTATGTTTCGCTTAAGCTTTCCACGCCCCACACTTGCATAGAACATTATTTTAAAAACCTTTTTTACTTTATTCCGAAATGTGCTTGGTTTGGTCATTGACCGAAACATTGCCTTTTTTGCTATAATATGCTGTTGATATATCGCATTGCGCCCATATAACCAATAAGGAATACCCTCTATTTCCTTACGATATAAATCATTTTCTTTTTCACTTTTCAAAAACATATCTATTGTCATATCAACTAACCTTTTATTTATTTTAGATTACGAATGGCTAAATAATTTCGTTCACAGTTTTTACTATCCCACAAATCAAAAAATGTTTCCACTCGATTTGCATATAAGGTTTCATTGGCAAAATTCACTCTTCCTTGCCTTTTCAAAAACTCCAATAGCGACTGACTCTCTTTACATACCGGCCCAAAACCATCAGCTTCATAACTAAAATAACCCTCTGCATAATGGTTTTTACGAAACATTGCTTGATCAAATTGAAAATAAGCCAACGGCTTTTTCATATAAGCAAAGTCCATAGCTACACTGGAATAATCCGTAATCAATAATGCTGACTCCATTAACAGCGATTGTACATCAAACTCCTCTTCATTGGCTATTTTAATACTTGCATCCGGGCTTTGAAATAATCCCGTAAATTTTTGCATTTCACGGTGTTGGTAAAATACCAAGTGCAACCCATTTTCATGAAGCCATTCCAAAAGTTCCTTATTCTGCAAAAAACCATTCCATTTCCTATAATACTCCGTTTGTTTCATATTTTCCAACACATCAAACCGACTTTTGGTATTAGATGGCGGTGATATCCAGCTCCGCCAAGTAGGCATCACCAAAATTTGTTTTTGATTCACCTTACTGTTGTAAAGATTGTCAAATCGACAGAAACCCAATTGCTGTACCGCCCCATCCGGATAACCAAATTTTTTTACAACAAAATCAAACTCCCGTTTTGCAGCACAAACAAACAAACTTATCTTTGCATTTTTATAATACAAAAAGGATACATCATTTTTTGTGATGCCATGTTGTAAAAATACTCTTGTATTTTTTCGTATTCCATATACTTCCAGCAAATAACATACCGCCGCATTTGGTTTACCACCTTTTTGGCTGCTGATGTTTTTGCGTGCTGCCAAATAATAAATCCAATGCCGCAATGTACCATAAGAAACCACACGCCCCAAATGTGCTACTTTTTTATAATCTTCCGATTGCTTGTTGATTGCATAAGTAACATCTTGGTTTTTATGGTTTTCCCGTATGTATTTGTATAACCAATAACCATTATCCCTTGCTTCGTTTTCATATTCACAAATCAACCACATATCCGGTCGTTTTCTCTTCAAAAAAAAAGCAAACGGCAACGCTATTACAAACAAAAAAATATGGATAACATCTTTCCATGAAGTTTCACGCAATTTTTCTAAAAAATTATGTCTCATTCTCTTCTCAATCCTCTACGATAAACGATTTTTCTCAAAAAACTCGGTATCAATGTCATAAACATCGTAAAACAAATACTTTGTAAAAACTCACACATATTTAGTAAGTCTAGCTGATACTGCATCTTTCGCAATTTGCAATAACGAGCAAAATATCTCAAACCACCTCGTCTATTGTAAACCCCCTCATTGGTCCTAACCCGAACTAAAACTTCAGACATATTTTCCAATTTTTGTCCTATCGCTAACATCCGAATCCACAAATGATAATCCTCCAAATAAGGAAAGTGCTTATAATTCCCGGCTTCCAGCACAGCTTTTTTCCGAAACATCACCGTCATATGATTCAAGGGATTTCGGAATTTTCCATATTGCCCAACTACCTTATATCCGAAAGGCATCTTTTTTACTTTTCCGTATTCCATTTTATCATCAAACTCTTCTATATAACCACCCACCGCTGAAATTTCAGGATGGTTTTGCATATAAGCAAATTGATGCTCCAAACGTGTTGCTACCATAATATCATCTGTATCCATACGCGCAATCAGATCATTTGAACACAAAGTCACACCTTTTTGTAAGGCTCTGCCCAATTGCTTGTTTTCTGCAAACCCATGGATTTTTAAAATGGGACAATCTTTTTGCCAAGCATCCACCACTTTGTCCAATGCATCAGTCAAAGACCCATCTTTTATCAAAACAATCTCATCCGGCATAAGGGTTTGTTGCATAATACTATGAATTGCCTGCTCTAGATATTCTTTTTTTTCATTTCTATAAAGCGACATCAATACAGATAAGCCCATTTATGTTCATCCTCTCCGCTCTAAAACTGCCGTACAAAAACCGTATAAGTGTTTGTTCCACCAACTGCAACAAACCCTATCTCACTTAAAAAATCACCTAAATCAAAATATGTCAATGTAACAAGATAATCAATCTCCAACTCATCTACAGCTTGCTGCAAATCGCCTACACGACTTTCATCCCACCAGCCATTCTGCACCACATGAAACACAAGATCCGGCAGGCTCTCCAATCTATCTTCCTCCACTCCACCCAACACATTGCGAACGCTACGTCTATTGATGCCCCATATAAAAGAAGCATCATACTGTCTAATATGCAATAACACGTCAAAGGAAGCTACAATAACCGGACGCTCTTGGGAGCGCTCTTGGTCTATGATGGAAACCACCTGAATAACCTCTTCCGGAATATGATACCTATTTTCAGGCATCTGTAGGCGCAGTATCCAATCCGGCAAACCACTGCCACTCAAAAAGAATATGAGGACAAACAAAAGAATAATTACTGTTTTTTTAGATTTCTCCTTTGTTCGAATCAATACGTTTACAATACCATACCCAATTAAAAATACGACCGGAATTGCCCAGAAAAAACGATAATATGTCGCGTAACTAACAATTCTTCCAACAACTCGCAAGGATAAGTCATTCAAAACCAAAACAAATGCTAATATAAAGATAACATGATAACGTTTTGTTTCTATCTGAGTTCCCTTTTTATAATAATGAATAAGAAATAACAAAAAAATCAGAACAAGTGATACATTTCCTATGTATCGCATCGCCATCTCATATATATTGCCCGCTCCATACATATGTACACCACCTCTATCTCACTAAATTTGAATCAGCCATATTCTTTGCAAAAACAAAAAAAATAGAACTGTATACACTGCATTGGGAACCAAGGAAATACCACCTTGCAACAATACTTTTTTATCCCTTTTACAAACATACTCTGCTACCATCAAAACAAATACCATCATTGGTAAAATAACAATCATTGACATCGCAATCGGAACACTTGCAAGAGAAAATACAAACAAAAGCTTCCAATAACTTCCTGCTTCTTTACTTTTCCAGATACACAACGCAATATAAAATACTGCCGGAATCACAACATTTGCACCTACGCTTTTAGACTCAAAGGTACGCAATAGCAAAAAAGTCGATGTGGTATAAATGCTGCTCGTAAAAAACACATTCACCAACAATACAACACTTGTAAATAAATAAGCATGCTTCACATTGTTCACAAAAACTTTCCGACCAATCAAAAAAGCCACAAGCGTATGCAAAATCATAGTGAGTGTTCCCATTGTATATTTCTGTACCATCAAAGCCGGCAAATTCAAAATCCTACACCAAAATGCTGTATTCATATAAAATGCACCGGATAACGCATATCGCATGTCAATGCTAGTTGCAATACGTCCTGTTTCACCATTATACAAATACATCGTATCCGTATACAAAGTAGTGTTCACCGTTCCTATATAAAAAGAGGCATCAAATCCATGATGATTCCAAAGCCCTTGAAAGAGGACGAGTATAACAAAAATCAACACTGTTAGAAAAAAAAGACTTTTTTTTGTCGTATATAACTCATGATATATTGCTTTTCCTACTTCACCTATCCTTTTATGAAAGCATATCACTATTGCGCCTAATATAACAAGCATCACAACAGCCCAGATAAGCACAAAAATATGGAAACCAACTTTTAATAACATGCTGGGAAGATAAACAAACTGCATAACGGCAAAAAAAGAGAAGAAACCCAACAGCAATGTCTCCAACCCGCCTATGTCCAATTTCAATATCTTTCCAACACCAACACCAAACAAGCCAAAAATCACCATATGCAATAAAACCAAAAGCAAAGATAACGTCAATTGAATCATCATCAGACCCTCTCTATAATTAACATCTAATTTATGTTTTTTATACGCATTTTTAATCTTCTCACCATCATACCCAAAAAAGATCTTGCATTGCTATCTACAGCAGCATCCTCTTGTACAAAACAATTGTGAACATGATTATGAACCGCCAGTAGCATGTCCAAGGATACCACATCTTTCCCGATTTTTTCGCGCATTTCATGAGATGGCACATAATCTTGCTTGATAAAAGTGGTTTGAAAATGTGTATCCATCTTTTCATACTCTATACGTTCTTGTTCAGAAATCCCAAAAGACTCCATAATTTCATTAATATCCAATTTGTCTTTATAAGGTGTAACCAAAAAACACGCATGCAAAATACGATAAAACAGAAAGTGCAAGGGAATGAGAAAATCAAACGTCCACTCATAATCAATCACCGCCCATTTTCTTTCTTTGATTATAATATTTTCAAACACCAAATCAATATTGATATCACGAGATGCTACCGTATCCACCGGTAAATCAACCTTACCAAACACAAACTCAAACCCATGACTACTTTGAAAAGGCTCACTATCATACACCTCTTTCAACGCCGCCATAAATGCCGCCACTTTTGCATTCCAACCTTGTATATCATCATAAAGTAAATCCTTGTCCAAGGTTTTTTGTAAGCTTTCTCCCTCTACATACTCCAAACAAGCTACCGACCCCTCCATCACACATTTTGCCGGTCGGAAAGGGCTGTTTTCATAACGCTTCTCCAAGGATTGGTTAATCTGCATAATATTGGCTACATGAACCGTCCCGGCCTTTGTTGATGGGATTTTTCGAACCAGTTTTGTATCGTTTTGTTTTACAATTTCTGTTCGTATATTAAATGCATCCGCCCGCTCATTTGAAAATTTCACATATCGTATCTGTTCCACACATGACCCCCTGTTATTTGATAATCACTAAAAATGAATTGGAAAAATAAGGGAACATACCATCTTCAATCAAACCATCAAATACTTTTCTCTCATCAAATAAATCCAATCTATCCTGATCAAAATTTCTTCGATTGTTACTCAACTCACCCGGTATCGGCAAAAAATCATCGGAAAAAATCTTTTGCGGAAATTTATAATCCGGATAAGGATAGTAAAACTCCACCTGCTCAAAACCTGTATGCGCAAACATATTCTGCAAGGCATTTTTGCTAAAGGTTTTTGCACCGCTAGACTTTGTATATCCCTCCAAACCTTCAAAATAACCACCTGTATGATCTTCTTTACAACCTGCCCAATATTTCAATCCATATTTATTTTCTATGGCAATGACAATCCTACCCTGCTTAGACAAATGCTTTTTTATTTTCAACAAAAAATCTTCATACGGATTTTGAGACTGTATATAGGCATCTGCATATTCAAATACCCCAATCAACGTTATTATATCATATTTCTCCGTTAAAGATTTTTCCACATCTTCAAAGTTTCCAACAGATATCTTTAAATTTCCCATATCCTTATTTCTATACGCATTGATTAAACTTCTTTTCATAGACAAATCCACCGCCGTAACAACACCGACTTTCTCTAACAAAGCACCGGTAATCGCACCACAGCCTGCGCCGATTTCCAATACGGATTCTTTTTTGTCCATTGGAAGCCATGATACAATATTTTCTCTTATATGAGAAAAATGATAAAAAATAGGCCAATTTTCCCGCTGTGCTATTATTTTATTGTAATCCTGCTTTGCATAGGTTTTTGCGATTTCAAGCATCTCATCCTCAATGGTACCGTCACTATATACATCTTGACCAGCATAATGGCTATCATCAATCAAAACTTTACCGATTTCAAACATCTATATAAAACCTCCCTATCTTCTTTTTAAATCTTTCTGCAAAAACTAACATCCGATCCAATGCTTCCCTTGCATGCATACTATCCAAAACCAAACCTTTTGCATAGTTTTGCAGGCGCTCCGGCGGAGCCCCAATCGGAAAAGATACTACGGGAAATCCCATCAACATCGCTTCCTCCGTGGTATAAGAAAAGGTCTCCGGACAAATAGACGGTATAAAAAACACATCTATTTTATACTTTGCAACATATTGCGCCAAGTGGGTTTGATCATAAGAACCCGTAACCTGCAATACTTGATCATACGCAGTTTCCCAACCTACTGCATCTGTATAACCAATCAAAACAATCCGAACCTTTCTTTTTTCATTTTTGATGATATCCAACATATCTTGTATCACCAATTTACCTTTTGCTAAATTTAATGTACCTAATATCCCGATTGTAATACCGGTTTTAACACGGCAACGGCGGCGTACCGCCTTGATACCCTCCAATTTATGCGGCTGCAAAGATAACGGAAGAGAAACACCAAAAACAGCTTCCATTCTTTTTTTTGAATCTTCTGAAAAAACCAATATCTCATCACATGCCCGCAACAAGGTTTTCCACATATCACGCCATTGCAAAACCGATGGCATATTGTACTTTTTTGAAAAGGATTTTTCCAAAAAACAAGAATCACAATCACTTCCCTTAGGCAATTGACAATAACGGTCATCTTGCCCAAGCAAGGTCGTAGAGGGGCAAACAGAAAAAAAGTCATGTACCATGTATCTAAGAGTCGCCTTTTTCTCCCTACTTAAATCCACAATATATTTTATACTTTTACAAATATCGGGATATGCCATCAACTCATTGACCCAAATTTCATCTATCCGCAACTTTGCTGCAAAAGGCTCCAATTCTTCTAATTGATCAAAGACATAACGTTCTTCTTTCCCATTAGCATAATGCAACAATTGAAATCGGATTTGATCTTCTTTAATATCTTTTTGTACCTCTACCTGATAACAGCGCACTACGATACAGGTTTTATGCAATGTCAAAATTGCTTTTATTCTCTTTTGTATATAATAAGCAGCCCCCCCTTTACAGAGGTGATCAAAAACAAGAATTGCCCCCCTCGCATCGACATCCCCGGCACTGATTGGCATCTCTGAAATATGCTTTGCTACATCACGGACCAAAATCTCATTGCCAACTTCATCCATATTAGCCGCCAAAGATTGAAGTAAAAATTTTTTTGTTTCTCCTTTTCCTGCCACCACTAGAAAAGCCTGCGTTTTTGCAGAAATCCGCAACTTACCTTTCCAAAAAAAACCACTGACATAGGCATTTTCTTGCTGAAAAACACGCCCCACATCTTCTCTATACTGTTTTGCTACCGGTATGATTTTCTCTTGTATTGCACCACTCTCAAATACAATTTCAATCTGATCGATTCCCTCATTTTCGTGAAAAACCCAACCTCGAATAGAAAAGTCCATACCATTCCATTCTAGGAAATCCACATTCATTTTAAACATTATTGCAGTGCCTCCACATCAACCTTTGAATTCATATCAAAAAATCCCACTGTATTTTTATCTGATATAACAGAAATATTACACACATCATAGAGCCGATGATATACTTGAAAATCATCCTGCTCAAAACCTGTGCATCCCAAACTCAACAAATATTCACCACCCTGAAAATCCATCCTTTGTGAAAATGTCACAACAAACTCGTCCTCTTCTTTTTCTGCAAAAAAATATTCTTTTTCAATCATGGTATTAGTGCCGGATACCTCATCGCCTTTTAGATTGGTTATTGTAAAGGCCACAATCGGCCCCTGCACCTTTTTATGGAACTTCACCCGCATCATGATTTGAAATTTTGTTCCTTTTTCTATTGTACTTGACACAATATCCTGATTGTCATATATGGCAAAATCAATGATTTCAATCTCTTTGGTACCATATTCATTGCAGTTCGGATTTAAGGTAAGTAAATGTCTTTCATTGCCTTGACTTCCACTCATTTTTTCTTTCCTGCTTTTTATCTCAATGGAACTTGTTTCCTCCTCTGCCTGTTCCGAATCCGAAGAAATATCCAATTGATTCACCAACAATTTCTTATAAAGATTTACCATATCTTTTGGAGTACCCTCATCTATCTTTCCACCTTGATTTAACAACACAACCGTATCACAATACTTACTGATACTACTTAAATCATGACTTACAAATAATATGGTTTTACCCTGCTCCTTAAATTCTTCAAACTTCTTATAACACTTTGCTTGAAAAAAAACATCCCCCACGGATAAAGCCTCATCTACAATCAGTATCTCCGGCTCAATATTAATCGCAACAGCAAAAGCCAATCGCACAAACATACCGCTGGAATAAGTCTTAACCGGCTGATACACAAAATCACCAATATCAGCAAACTTTAATATGCTTTCTAGTTTTGCGTCAATCTCTTCGCGCTTAAAACCAATCATCGTACCATTCAAATAAATATTTTCAATACCGGTGTATTCCATATTGAATCCCGCACCCAACTCCAATAAAGCCGATATACGACCCTGAATTTCTACCACGCCACCCGTTGGATTTAAAACACCTGTAATTATTTTCAAAATCGTAGACTTACCGGCACCGTTGGTTCCAATGATACCAACCGTTTCACCCCTCTTGATTTCAAAACTTACATTTCGTAGAGCATAATGCTCTTTGTATCGTACATTTCGACTAATACGCAAAGATTCTTTCAAACGGTCCATCGGCTTGTCATAAAGCTTATAAATCTTGCTTACGTCATCAACCTTGATTGCAATTTCACTCATAATTGATACCTTTCTTACTTTTTGTATTGCCCATCTATTTCAATTCAAACCCCTTTACAAATGCTAAAATAGCATCCAATGCCATCCGGGGATTCATATTGGGTAATACCATTCCCTTTTCATACTGAACAATACGCTCCGGCGGTGCTCCAATCGGAAATGAAACAACCGGTATATCCATCATCATCGCCTCTTCTGTTGTATAAGAAAACGTTTCCGGCCAAATCGCCGGTATAAAAATAATATCTATTTCATTTTCTATTACATACTGAGACAATTGATTCTGCAAATATGGTCCCGTTATATGAACATGTGCGCCATACTTTTCTTCCCAATCAACGGCATCCGTATATCCAATCAATACAATCCTTACATTTCTTTCTTCTGCATGAATAATATCCAGCATCTCTTGAACCACAGCTTTGCCTTTATGACGACCCAAGGCACCCAAAAGACCTATGGTTACACCATCTCCATGAAACCACTGCTTTGCAATGGCTTCTATCCGCTTTGGTTTGTGCGGTTGCAAAGATAAGCTTCGTAACGTACCAAAAACCTGCTCCATACGCTTTTTGGAATCCTCTGAAAAAACCAATATCTCATCACAGACCAGCAACAACGCTTTCCACATGTCACGCCATTGACCCACCGTTGGCAGATTATGCCTCTCCTGAAATCCATAAGACATGTAACAATCATCACATTCTGACCCGGACGGAAGATTACAGTAAGTATCTGCTTGCCCCAACAAATCGATTGTCGGACAAACAGAAAAAAAGTCATGTACCATCAACTTAAGGCTGCTTCCTTTGCTTTGATGCAAAGCCATAATAACAGCCAATGTTTCAGATATATTTGGATACGTAACCAATTCATTGACCCATATTGCATCAATGGGGAAATATTCCATAATGCATAGAAGCTCTTCTAATTGCTCAAACACATATGTAATTCTTTCATCACTACTACAAAATTGCAACTCAAAACCTGCCACCGTTTCCTCAATATCTTTTTCTACTTCTTCTTTGCGGGTACGAACCACAAAATATTTTTCATTTTGATCCATACCTGCATTTATTTTTTCATCCAAATAAGAAGAAGCACCGCCGGCCCAATGATGGTTAAAAACCAAAATAACGTTTGCTACATCATATTTTGTATCCAATAACAATTTCGCCAAACTTCTTTGCAAACTATTAGGGTCGTTCAAAATATATCTTTCAACAGCCCTTGTATAGTCCGGATGCTTGACTTCCAATTTTTTCATGTTTTCTTGTATCAAAGCCAACTTCTCCTGAGAAGTAAAACTACCTCCGTGCTTATGGTACACAAATAGGTTTTCTACATGAACATTTTGATATCCTGCTTTTTTTGCCCTTTGACACCAGTCATTTTCCTCACCATATCCTTTGGAAAATGTCTCATCATCAAATCCACCAACTTCTTTTAAAGCATGCTTGCTCATCGCCATACAAAAACCTACACCTGTCGGCACCACTGTATAACCGGGCTTAAACTGTCGGAACACAGCATCTATTTCATCCACACTTTTCCCCAAATAGATTGGATTATCCTCTAAAAAATCAGGAAAGCTAAAAATTGTACCACTGTTGGTGTATGGTGTTGCAGAAGCGATTTTTTCATTGTAAAGAATCGGCGCAAGCAAACGCTCCAACCATCTTTCGGGCAATTCAACATCTGTGTTTAAAAGCACAACATGGTTATTACACAATGCCAACGCCCTGTTTACAGTTCTAACAAAACCTAAATTTTCTTCATTGGTCAATACAGTCACATTTGACTGTGAAAGAGAAAATTCCTTGATTTTCTCTTTTACTTTCTCATCCGGACTAGCGTCATCCACCAAAAAAACTTGATATTTCATCTTTGTTTTTGCTATACCGGGCAACAATTTCACCAGATAATCATATCCATTATATACCGGCACAACAATATCTATCGTCTCTTCTTGATTTTCCTTAAAAAGCACCGGATTCACAAAATAACGCTGCACCGCACGAAATATATTTTCTGCTGCTTCATTGATTAAAATTGTATGAAAATCGCCGGAAATATTAGCCGAAAGAACACACAAAGGAAACTCTCTTTGTTTTCCCTCTATTTCAACCAACAACAGTACTTGTGTATCCCCGGAAATTCTCAGTTTCCCTTTCCAAAAAAAACCACTGGCATAGGCATTTTCCTGAGGAAAAACCCTTTTTACATCTTCTCTATGTTGGTGTGGCACCAAACTGATTTCTTCCAACACAAAACCACTATCAAAAACAATACGCGCTGTTTTTATTACTTCTTTTTCATGAAAAATCCAACCTCTGATCATAAATTTCGTATCTTTTAACTCTAAAAAATCTATGTGCATATGAAGCGGATCTAATACGTAGTCCGTCTCTGTAATCTCCATTTCCACATCACCAAAGTACACATTGCCGGAAAAAATCTGCAAATCAAATACTTTTGACCATCTTTTAAACAGCACCAATAACTGCACTTTCGTTGTTTTTTTAATTTTTACTTCTAAACAAGAAGAAAAATCCAAATCAAAAGCAAGGGGATACTTTATTTGTGTTTCGCCATTATCAAACAACAAAAACAGACCTTCTATTTTTCTTGTTTCATGAAAAACAGAACCTTTTACAGAAAAATAAATACCATCTAACCTGATATTATCCAGACGCACATGAAGCCCTTTTTCCATTTTTGCACGAATGTAATTTTGATATCGTTCCTGTCCTCGCCTTATGATTCCCATCTACTCCATACCCTGCCACTTTTGATCCTTTTCCGAAATAAGCAACGTCATATCATCCGGGATCGGCCAATCAATACCTATCTTCGGATCATTCCATTTCAAACCACCTTCATCATTTGGCCGGTAAAAGTCCGTACATTTATAAACAAACTCTGCCATATCGGATAAAACCACAAATCCATGGGCAAATCCTTTCGGAATAAAAAACTGCTTTTTATTTGTTGCAGATAAAACTACTCCATACCAGGCACCGTAAGTCTTTGAACCTATACGCAAGTCTACCGCCACATCAAACACCTCTCCATGAATCACACGTACCAATTTATCTTGGGGGTGGTTGATTTGATAATGTAAACCCCTCAATACACCTTTTCCGGAACTTGATTGATTGTCTTGGACAAACGCCATATCAATGCCGGCCGCTTTATAATCATCATAATGATATGTTTCCATAAAATAACCGCGATCATCACCAAAAACGGTCGGTGTAATCACTTTCAGACCCTCTATCTGACATGTTTCAACTGTTATTTTTCCCATATTTGCTCCTACCGATCAATGAATTTTCCATCTAAAACATCTTTTAAATACTGACCATATTGATTTTTTTGATAAAGCATATATGCTTCCAACAATTTTTCTTTCTCAATCCAACCATTGTTATAAGCGATTTCTTCTAAGCAGGCAATCTTACGATTTTGATGGGTTTCCAATGTATACACAAAATTTGTTGCCTCAACCAAAGATTCGTGGGTGCCTGTATCAAGCCATGTAAAACCTTGACCCAACAATGTCACATCCAAACTATCCTCCTCTAAATAAAGACGATTTAAATCTGTAATTTCCAATTCACCACGTGCGCTGGGCTTAATTTTCTTTGCATACTCCACTACATTTTTATCATAAAAATACAAACCGGTCACCGCATAATTTGATTTTGGATTTTTTGGTTTTTCCTCTAAGGAAATCGCCTTACTTGTTTGATCAAACTCCACCACACCAAAGCGTTCCGGATCATCTACATAATAGCCAAATATCGTAGCACCCTTTTCCTTTTGTGCCGCTGCTTTTAAGCGCTTACTCAAACCATGCCCTTGAAATATATTGTCCCCTAAAACCATCGCACAACTATCTCCGTCAATAAATGTTTCACCCAACAAAAAGGCCTGTGCTAATCCATCCGGTGAGGGTTGTACTTTATAACTTAAATGAATCCCAAATTGACTACCGTCACCAAGTAACGCTTCAAACCTTGGCGTATCCTCCGGCGTAGAAATAATCAATATCTCTTTGATACCTGCCTCCATCAAAATACTAAGCGGATAATATACCATCGGTTTATCGTAAATTGGTAATAGTTGCTTGCTTGTAACTTTCGTCAAGGGATACAATCTCGTACCGGAACCTCCGGCTAATATAATTCCTTTCATAGTTCACCTCCAACATACTCATTATAACATAAACCAGCAGTACCTTGCGATACTGCCTGTCTACTCATTTATCTCGTCTGATACATATCTTCGTAATAGTTTTGATAATCACCACTGGTTACACGCTGCAACCAATCTTCATTCTCAAAGAACCACCTAATCGTAAGCTTAATCCCATCTTCAAACATCGTCTCCGGATACCAACCTACTTCTTCTTTGATTTTATCCGGTGCAATGGCATATCGCCGGTCATGCCCTTTGCGATCTTCCACGTAAGTAATCAACGTTTCACTGACCAATTCTTTTCTTGGATCACCTTCCGGCAACATCTCCTGTAATGTGTCTAAAATAATATGGATGATTTTAATGTTTTCTTTTTCGTTGTGCCCGCCGATGTTATAAGTCTCAAACAACCTACCCTTTTCTTGCACCATATCAATACCTTTGGCATGATCTTCTACATAAAGCCAATCCCGTACATTTTTTCCATCACCATAAACGGGTAGCTTTTTTCCTTGAAGTGCATTGTTGATAATCAGCGGAATCAATTTTTCAGGGAACTGATAGGGCCCATAATTATTGCTGCAATTGGTAATATTTGCCGGAAATCGATAGGTATCCATGTAGGATTTCACTAAGAAATCCGAAGCAGCCTTACTTGCGGAATAAGGGCTATGGGGATCATACGGGGTGGTCTCATAAAAGTACTCGCCCTCATTTTCTAAAGAACCATATACCTCATCTGTAGATACATGTAAAAAGTTTTTGTCCTTTTTAAATGTATCATCCGGCAATTCCCAGGCAGCTTTTGCGGCATTTAACATCACCAAAGTACCCAATACATTGGTTTTCACAAATACATCCGGATCTTTGATGCTTCGATCCACATGACTTTCCGCAGCAAAATGTACCACACGGTCAATTTCATTTTCTTCGAATATTTTAAAGATTGCTTCCGAGTCGCAAATGTCAGCTTTTATAAACGTATAATTCTCCCTATCCGCAACCTCTTTTAAATTTTCCAGATTGCCTGCATAGGTCAGTTTATCCACATTGATGATACGAATATTTTCTCCGTATTTTTTAAACATATAATGAATATAATTGGAACCAATAAAACCGGCACCACCGGTTACAAGATAAGTTTTCATCGCAATTCCTCCATTTTTAATCGAATCATTATACCATTATCAACCACAATTTTCAACTTTACCAAATGCGGTTGCCCCACTCATCTATAAAATTACCCCATTCATCTATACGATTGCCCCACTCGTCTACATAAATACGGTTGCCCCACTCATCCATACGATAACCTTCCTCGTCAATTCGATAACCTTCTGCATCCACCCGGTTACCCCATTCATCATAGAATATTTCTTCCTCTATTTCCGGAATATAGGCATGCGTTGTATGAAATGCGATCACCTCATTGTCTTCATTCTCCCGAATAAAGATATGAACATGGTGATCTCCTGTATGCAAGCCGGTTCTCATCATATCTATATTCATAATCCAAAGTCCGTTCTCTGCCTGTATTCCCCGAATCCACTGCATGTCTTCTTGCTCCGGTAAAGACCAAACCGCCGCAATTACATGGAAATCACACATAATCACCTCAAAACTACTTGCATCGAATAATACAGAAAGAAGATAATTCTCCTCATCAAAGGGAAATATCGTCGTGAAACTACCATGATACATCTCATTTTCCAAGCGTCGCCGGACAATTTGTGGATGATCTGCGTTGATGTTCTCTGTTAACCGATCCATAAAGTCCGAGTTCTTGCGTAATTCCGCCGTTACTTTCTCAATGCCGTATCGCTCTAACTTGGTTGGCTCTGTTGAAAACAAATTTGCTCCCAATCCCAAACGATTACCGGGTATCTCAACACCTAAACCGGCCAATGTAGTCGGAAATAAATCCATCGTAGAAAAATGTCTCCGCAAGGTAGAATCCTCTACTTCTACCGCAGAATTAATCACCGTAGTATATGTTTTTCTGAAATATTCGATTGTTTTATGCTTGGGAAAATTGCCATCCATCGTCAAATGATCTCCCGATAACACAATCGTTGTATTTTCATAAAAATCCTGCTCCTGCACCCACGCAATAAACGAAGCCACCTGATCATCTGCACATAAAAATACATTTTTATATTGATCATCAAAAAAGTCCGGACATTCTTCACATAACCACCCATCCGGAAAATGCGTATCTACCGTCAACATAGTAAAGTTGAAAGGTTCCTCATTTTCCGCAATTTCCAAAAGTTTCTCACGCGCGATATCAAACAAACGCCAATCCTCAAATCCCCACCATACTCTATGATCTTCCGGTATCAATCCATTATCATGGGCATAGTAATAATCAAAAATGGTAAAATTGCCATGTGTCGTAAAATAAAGCTCCCTGCCGCCAAAAGCAGCGTCCGAACCAATCAAAAGATAATTGGCATAACCCTCCTCCTCCAAGATACCACCTAAGGTCAGCAATTCCGGAAAAAACTCATCTTGCGTATCCATGGCACTTCCATCAATCGGTATCAAAAGAGGCAATCCTGCTGTTTGCGCAAACATACCACCGGTAGTCCAGGTTGTCCCCGGAAGCGTTACAGCTCCGTTGATTGCCGACTCTGCACCTGAGAAATCTTCATTTTCCTTGGCAAGTGTTGTCAATTGCGGTATCACATTATACGCAAATGCACCTCCGCTTTCCACATCCACAAAGGTGGTCTCCATAGACTCTAAGTATATATAGATTAAATTTCGCTTTTGCTCCGGAAAAATCAACTCCATATGATGAGGGTTTACATAGTTATCACCAATAAAATCTGAAATCACTTCTTGATTTTCTATAAACTCCACCACATCCAACTCTTCGATTGTAATATTTGCCGTTATTAATGCTACAACGATACTAGCTACAACCGTAACACTCATAATCGGATACAATACTTTTCTTTTTTTGAAAAAAACAATATAAGAAACTAGCAAAAGTATCAGCACCAAAAGGGTGGTTGGTAATACGGAATGCAACACATCTCGAACAAAGTCCGAATCTGCGCCGCCTAAGGAATGGCGAACCGTAAAGATAAGCTCGTCCATGGTCAAATGTTGCCATGTCGCAAGCATCCAACGAACGCCGGTGAACACAATGGACGCCATAACTGCGATTAGTGCCACCATAACCATCAAAATAATTCGAATCATCAGAAATATTTTTTCTTTTACTGTTTTTTTCGGCTTTCCCGCCTTTGCTGCCTCTGCCTGTTCCGCCACCTCAGACATATTAACCGTAGCGGATGCTTCTTTGGTCTTCATCATTTTTAACTCCTGTTATGATTACTTACAAAATCTCTCCCAAAGCTACTTTTATTTTTTCTGCTTCTTTTTCCCATGCTGTCTGTCTAGCAAAAGCAAGGCCTTTCTCCCGAATTAAAGCCAATTCTTCCGGCCGATTATAATAAGCAATCATCGTATTGGCAATCTCCACAGGATCATAATCAACCATAATTGCATTTTCTTCATTTACCAACCAAGAACTGTTATCACCTTTTGAACATATGGCCACTGAGTTCGAACCCATAATCTCTAATGGCAATAAGGAAAGGTTTGTACCGGAAATCACCAAACACATATCACATTCTGCGTAAAATGATGCCAACGCCTCAACCGTAACAATACCATGATTTTCATGTTTAAAAGGAATGACATAATTGCTGATATCTTCCCCTGCAAATACAACTGTCACATCCTCCATGCGTTTGCACACTGCATCTAAGGCCAACAAACCAATTTCAAAATCTCTTCTTGGTGTATAAGGACGTGCATAGAAAAATATTTTCTTGCTAAATTCATTTTTGACGGAGGCTTTATATACTTCCTTGTCATAAGAAAAACCAAAACTTCTAGTCCACATGCCGTACTCTTTGTTGAGCTTTTCTTTGAGCCAATCCCCGGCAGTTATGCCATAAAAACCAAATCTATAAGTATTTTCCGCCAAATGATAATAAGAACCATTGGGAAAGAAAAAAGGCTCAAAATCCTGCACAAAATAACACCGGACAGAAGTATTTTTGTAACGGCGAACATAATATGCCGTTTCCCACGAAGTCGCAAAGGTTGCATGGGCATAAGTCAACTGCGACAAATCCCAAAACAACTCCACACGATGATCCAATAAAGGAAAATGCTCTCGTACAAAAGCTACAACCGATTGATTGTCTCTATAATTCGGAGAATAGAACAAATATACCCTACTATGATAACCCATATTTTCCAAATGTGACATCATCCGAAATATGGTTGTATGACCGCCTGAACCTTTTCCCATCTCCGGAATAACCCAATTCAGCAATTTTACTTCATCCTTTTTATGGCGCTCCATCGCCTCTACATCCAAAGGAATCTCTTCTTGTTCCATAATATATTGCATATTGTGAATCAGTTCATCTTTTCTTGGAATCACATTGACCTTTTCCACAACACCACGGACACCACGTCGTTTCAACAAGCTGATACCACGCCGAATTATGTTTTTTTTCATTTCATATGTCTCCTTTTATTGTATCATTTGGGCATCCAAAAACGCTTTTAATAATACTTTTTCCTGCGGACGCACTTGTCGCAAACTTGCTGCTTTAATCAATGGCGCATTTAGTATAATAAAGTCATAAGCAAGCACATTGACCGGATCCTTTGTATGTAACCATTCTCCTATATACCGGCTTTCCGAAACATAAGCCGCATCAACCATAACATCTGCACGCAAACTTTCTTGTATTATAGCATAAGAATTATTTTTTAAATGAAATAATACCAAACCTGCTTGCGATATGGTGGTATAAAATATCCCAACCACCTTAGATTTCATTTGTTGCAAGTCATTTAAAATAGCTGATATATCATAAAAAGGGCCAATCCATGACGCATCACATACACATAATGTTTCATATTTTTTAATTTCTTCTTTTTTCTTGTCCATTGCATATTGATACATCGTAATATTACAGACAGGACCTTCGTAAGAAAGAATCTTATCTTGAAACCGGCGCAAAAAAGAACAATCGCTCCGCTCCAACAATCCACTTGAAACAACAATCACATAATCATCAAACTGCTCTATCATCGATTGTATCTGTTGCAAATAAGAATCTGTAAATTTATCATTTGTATATGCATAAACCAAATAATTTGTAGCTATTTTTTCAACAAAATCGGCTATCATATTTACATGAACCTGGTAGCGATACCCCCGCCCCGCAACCAAATAGCACCACACTCTTTCCACCACATGCGCAAAGGTATAATTTAATTGACCATCTTCTTCCTGAAAATCTTTTTGTGTATAACCCTTTTCAAAAAGAGGACGCACCGCCTCTACTCTCGCCCAAAAAATATCACCTACCGGACACATGGGACGCTTTGGCAATTCTCTATCTACACCAAGGGTTCGCAATAATTTACAAACGGCATCTTTGGTATCATCCCAATGCAATAACCCACGCACAATGGGATATATTTCCGGGACAACAAGCCCCAATGTATCATCTTTCTCAAACTGTTCTAAAATTGCCGCTACATTCTCTTTGCTATCAAACATGTTTTTAAAGAGATATCTGCGCCAATCATCCCCAAAATCTGTATGACAAGATTTTTTTGTGTGAAGATGTGCGATATATTTATATTGCCCAATCCTTGATGAAAGCTGTTGCAAAAAGGGACCAACATCCCGTCCGCGATTTTCAAATACATCAATTTGTAATACGCCATCAACACAAACTACTCCAAACTGCTCCGCTATCTTTAATTTTTTTTCCTCTGTGTCCGTTGTCACAAAGCAATCAAAGGGATATGGTATTGTTTTTAAAACCGCTGTAATTTCATCTATCACATCCAGGAAATACATATGAATTTGTATGGCAATTTTGGGGTTTTTCACATCCCGCAATTCATCCAGTAGCACACCTGCTGTTTTTATGATAACAGGTCGCTCCCGCCCGTGCATATCAAAATCCGGGACAACTTTTGGCTCGGCATGATCTGCCGTGAGGGTTTCTGCGGGCCACAAGCGAAACATTCGTAATATTTTCTTGATTACTTTTTTGGAAAATCCCAATAACTTTTTTATCATTCTAAGCTCTTTTCTCTTTATATTGCTGGGAAAATCTGCGGTCAATCCTCTGTTGCCTTGCAGGAGAGAAACTATGCCACATCCCACCCTTATAACCGCCATAATAACGACAATAATTGCGAATGATAGAATAACCCAACCAATATAATTTTCGACTCCTGGACATCTGCTGTGAACGAATATTTGCTAAATCCCTACGAATATGCTTTGCCCAGTGAATGGGCAAGCTCCACCAACTATCTGAAATAATATAACCATATACATCATACAAGCCTCGATATTCGTCAAAAAAACGCTTATAATAGGTGCTTAACTTAAAATTATGGGAATGGTATACCGGTGCTTTTGGACAGTATACTTTTTTATAACCCTTTTCCATCATTTTACGCATCCATATTTGATCTTCCGCAAAATTCACATCCGGATATGGATATTGCTGCCAAACAGCACGACGAATACAAGAATTGTTATCTGAAAAAAAAGCCAGATGTTGCATATAAGCATTGTCATTTTTAAACTTTTCCATATCATCAATATAAAAAATCGTATTTTCCATACCATAGTTTTGAAAGTGCCGCACCAAATCAACACGATCTAAGGCATTGCAATCTTCATAAGGATAATGAATACCAAATCCTCCGGCAATTTGATCATCTGATTTCACCGCCAAAATCAATTGTTCCAACCAATCTTCCTTTGCCGGTGCCGCATCTTGAGTAATGAATACAATGAACTCACCTTTTCCTTGGGACGCGCCATAATTCCTTGTTTTTCCATGGCCAAACTCCTGTGCCGGTATTTCATACAAGATACAAGGATATTGTTTTATAATTTCTAATGTATTGTCTTTGGAACCGGAGTCAACACAAATAACCTCATATGTAAATTGGGTTTTTTGCGAAAATACCATCCCTAACGTACGATTTAAGATATCACCGGCATTTTTCGTTGGTATTACAATTGTTGCATCCATCAAAACTCTCCTAGCTTTTCTTTCTATAAAACATCTGCAAAATGTATCTTCAATCTTCGGAATGTTAAAAATCCAACGGTACCAATCACTATGGTTACCATCCAAAAATAAATGGTCACCTCTGGCCTCTCCCAAAACCATATCTTATTGATAAAAGCATCCCGGTATCCCGAAACGATATAATAAATCGGATTTAAACGAATGAGAAATCCGGTCAGCGGACTTGGATTCAGTGCATGTATATTCCACATAATGGGCGTAGCCCACATACCAACCTGTAATACGATATTGATGATTTCTGTCAAATCTCTGAAAAAAACCACAACTGAACAGGTCAAATAACTGACACCTAGCACCAACACAAATAACGCAAAGGAGTAATAAACCACCTGTAACGTATGTAAATCCGGATAAAAACCATATGCCATAAATAATATAATCGCAAAAGTCAAAAAAAATAAATGTACAAAAAGAGAAGCAGCCACTTTCACAATCGGAAGAATACTAATGTGAAATACCACTTTTTTCACCAGGTAATTGTATGCAATGAGTGAATTGGTCCCATTGCTCAGTGCATCTGAAAAGAAAAACCAAGGCACAAGGCCGGATACCAAAAACAAAACAAAAGGCACTGTAATGCCATCGGCCATCTGCTGCCTGCCGGCATTTAACCCATGTTCAAATACAAACCAAAATACCACGATGGTAACCACCGGTTGTACAAAAGCCCAAAACAGACCAAAAAAGGAGCCTGCAAACCTCTGCTTAAAATCGTTGTAGGCTAAACGGGCAATTAATTTTCTATCTCGAAATATCTCAAGTGGTATGGCAACGAGTTTCTCTGATTTCTTTATCATAATCCATACGATCACATCTATAATCAAACATAATACAATGATTGAAACTATATAAAAGATCCGATTGAAATGGGAAAAGCCTTGAAACACTACCACCAGCAATATATTTGAGCTTATACCAATCAGAATCAGTAATATCGTTCCAATTATCTTTTTCTTTCCCATCCGGTACTCCTTATTTCATAATGTTGAAAGCTGTGTAATTATACCATATCAGGGCAATTGTTGCAAACAAACTAAAATGTTAATAATACCTTTATATAATCATTTACAATACTCTTACCATAATTAGGATCTGTCGCCCATCCTCTTGTTGGATAATTTGGATTTTCTCCCAAACCAAGCCAGTTTACATAAGGTGCCATACCCCTTGTTACATAAATTGCACGTGGACTCTCATTTGAATTTACCAACGCTTCCGTAGAAGCATATGCTTTCAAATGATGGATCTGGGCTCTGATTCCCGTCCGCACATCTCTAAAAGAAGCAGCCTCACCTACTGCATTTCCATCCAATGCACCCAACCCACAGAAATTATATTGGCTAATTTGTACAATTCCACCGTATCTCAAAAATCCCGTTTCTTTCATTGCCTGAGCAAAAGCAACTTCAGCCCGAACGCCCTCTATTCTCGCTTCCTCAATATACATTTGCGCAAAAATCTCAAGGGTTGGCGCTCCCCCTCTACCAAGCTCTGCTGCCGGATATGCAATCGGTGATCTGGCTCTATAATATCTTACCAACTGCGCCGCCGTTGTTTGCGTGCTACCCATAATGCTATACAAATCCGGTGCCTTGACATTTCTTTGCATTCCACCGGCAAAAGCGACCATTCCATTTCCGGTTGTCACATAAAGATGTGCGATATAAATACCGGAATTCATGTTGTGGTTGGAGGGATTTACATCCACCCGATAACTGCCATTGCTTTGCCTAATTGCATCATACCAAACAATATCCGATTGATTTGCTCTGCTCCATACCGGCAACTGCACTTTTGTGATACCGGAGGGATGATTAACATTTGAAATCACAATACGAAAAGCCCCTGTATCACCATTCACATTGTCTACCGTCAACCTACCCATCGGAATACCACTTACACGAAAACTTGTACCGCCTATAAACCTTTCCGTACCACCATTCACCGTTGCATAAGCATGCACATGATATAGTCCGGCTGTTTTATGTTTTCGAATATCAGCTGTCGCTACCCATGCACCATTTCCATTTCTTGTACCGGCATACCAATTTAAATCACTTTGTCCGCCTTGGTTGCTCCATACAGCAAAACGCACGCGGCTGACCGTCCCTAACATCGCAACATTTGCGGCTGAAAGCTCATACAGGGTTTCTGTATTTGCCCGGTCTGCGGCAGCGATTACAACAGAAGGCGAAAATACCATATGACTCGTCCCTCGAAAGACTGTCATACCATTGTTTGTTGTTAAATATGCGTGGGCATGATATCTTCCCACATTAAAACCGTGCCGTGCAATGCTCACCGTAGCTCTATAACTACCGTCTTGTTGCCTCGTCGCCTGATACCAAATCAAATCACTCTGATCTGCCTTGCTCCAGTTGGCAATGCGCACACTATTTACCCCGGAAACTGCATGGATTCCACTTAACACCACATCATAAGTACCGGCGTTTCTATTGTAGTTGTTTATTGCAATGGTTCTTACGGAAGGCTGTTGAATGGTAAAGGTTCTGCCGCCCACAAACCTAGTGATACCGTTTGTATTGGTCGCATATACATGAGCCGTGTATCTACCGGACAGCCTATGGCTGCCAATATGCACCCTTGCCGTCCACATCCCGTTATGATCCCTTGTTGCGTTGTACCATACAATATCCCTTTGATCAGAAGAAGCCCAAACAGGTACCTGCACCCTAGTGATTTCATTACCGGTTACCGGAAAACTCACCTGAACTTCTACCGTATTTTCTCCATCACGGGAAATCGTTGAAACATTTGCCATCGTATTTGTGGCAATCCTTGCCGCCGCTCCACAAAGAAAGGCTCCTTGCCTACTATAAACATGTATATGGTATAAACCTTTTTGATCCATATGATTGCTGCTATTAATCGTTAAAACAGCACTTGTGCCGGAAACAGAGTACCATTTCAAGTCATCCTGCCCGCCGATCTCAGCCCATACTGCCACATTGGCACCTGTTGCAGGCATCCCTGATAAATGCACCTGAAATGTGCCTGCAAAAGAATCCGTATTTCTAATATTTGCCCGCGCCAATGTAGGAGGCGACACATTAGAAGACTCTCCCAAAGAATAAGTATTTGCAATACCCTTTGCAATGGCCACACCTAAATCTTGCAAAAATGTTTCATCTCTAAGCCTTGCCACATCTGCTTGATTATCAACAAAAGCATTTTCTACAATGATACCCACCATCCCTAGTTCTTTGGCCAATGCATTGCTTGTGTAAAAGTCAGCCGAATTCCCTTGGGCATCTGTTTGCCCCAAAGTATTGTTTCTTATTTTTGCACCACGATTGACCAAGCCTAAAGCGGATAACTGGCTTAAAATTTGATTGGCCAAAGCCAGGCCGGATTGATGAATGGTTTGGCTATAACTATTATTGGGATAATATACCTCCGCACCGGTTCCACCGCCGGCATTGAAATGAATATCAACATATACACTAGCACCAAGGGCTTTGGCATCCCGTACTCTTTGGCTAACACAATATGCCATGGTTTGACCCGGGTACCTGCAATGAATCGTCGGCCTATCGGTATATACTGTAACACCACCGTATTTATCCAACTCCTGTTTTGTGTATTGTGCCACCTGAAATGTCAATTGATGCTCCAACAAACCATTAGCTGCCGCTCCGGTATGGGTCGCACAATGACCCGCCGAAATCACGATAATTGTATTTGATGTACTTGCATTGGTTTCTATACCAACAAAAGTCGTTTTCAAAAAATCAAAAGCTGCTGATAAAGCAGATGCATCTTTCTCACTTGTTAGATCATTTAACGGATAAGCTTCTATTTCAATATCAGCATTCTCAATAATATCTCCGATAATCTCCGGGATATCTTCCATGTTTGCCTCTTCTGAAACAAGTTCCCCCAACGCGTCCACGGTATGTATCGTCACATCAGCACCCGCTTGTTCCACCTCTCCTACCTGAGGTTTTGTCTCATGAGTCACAACATAACCTGCCTCTATTGCCTGAGCAGCAAAATATACAGATATATCCGATTCCATCTGCTCCACCTGATAAACAATCTGCTCCAAAATAAGATGATCCGCTACCGCATCATCCCCGTACATAATTGTAAATAAAACAGAATTACCAACTATATTGGACGCATCTACAATCGTCTCTTCCCCTGTAAACAAAGAACGCAGATGCAAACTTGCCGCTGTCACGCGCAACGTTTCATCCGCAAAGATTACTGCAATGTTTTGTTCTTCCGGTACGTAAATCACAGTTTCATCTATATATACAAATTCAAAGGCTTTTAATTTTTCCACAGGGACAGTGGATTCATGATTTTCTTCTAATACAAATACTTCTGTTGCAAACACCTGTGCACCGGATAATAAAAGTAATACTATAACCAAAAACATCGAAAGCAATTTTCTATTCTTTCTCATAATTTCTCTCCTCCAATTATTCTAAGCATATACATATATTTTTATTATTTTTTATTATTTTTTTATAATTTAATTAATTTTAGCATGATTTTTTTATTTTTTCAATTAATTTTACATTTATTTTATAATTTATTCATTTAAAAAGGAGATTTTTTATCATTCCAAACGATAAAAAATCTCCTTACTTCTTACTTCATCTTTTCTTTTTTTATATCAATAATACCCTTTTGCAATCAAAGCCTGTATTCCCTCAACCACCACTTCTTTGTCTTCTTTGTAAGTCACACCAAACCATTGATCCCGCGAATGCAACACTTTTACAACCAACTTCCTTTCTGCCAATAGTTCACCCACAACACTGGGAATCAAATACTCCGCTTTTAAATCACTTTGTTCTGTATGGCTTAAAAATTCATCAAATCGCGCTTGCAATGTGGAAAAAAACGCCGGGAACAAACAAAACATATTCATAGAGACCGGTGTATCCACAGACAACGCTTTGCCATCTACAATTGCATTTCCATCGCCTTTGGCAATGTCATATGTTTCAACAATAGACTCCAAATAACCTTGTTCATTTATCTGGCATACGCCACGAGTCACCGTTCCATTGTCACTGAGCGTATTTTTTAATAAAAAACTAACCATCGCTATTTCCGGCAAAAGCTTATCTTCTTTTGAAGCTGTTTCTACCAAATATTGATACGCTTCCTGATAGGCCTCTTTTCCATAATAATCATCTGCATTGATTACAGCAAATGGCTCTTTTACAATATCCCTGCATGCCAATATTGCCTGACCCGTCCCCCAAGGCTTTACACGCGCTTTGAAACGTGTTTGATATACCGCCGGAATATCCTCCAACTCTTGAAAAGCATAAGCAACTTCTATTTTCTTAGAGATACGATCACCTATAATCTTTTTAAAATCTTTCTCTAAATCTTTACGAATCACAAAAACTACTTTATTAAACCCTGCCTCTAAAGCATCATAAATAGAATAATCCATGATAATTTCACCATCTGGACCCACCGGCTCTAACTGTTTGATACCCCCGCCAAAACGACTGCCAATTCCGGCGGCCATAATTACTAATGTTGCATTCTGATTCATGTTCACTCCCCCAGCCCTTCTTCAATAATATTGACCATTTCTTCCAATGCCTTTTCTTCATCTTCACCATCACAAATGATTTTGATTTCATCACCACCCTTAATGCAAGCACCCAATACACTAAGAACACTCTTTGCATTGGCCGTAATGTCCTCCGCCTTACTTTTCTTTTCTATCAGAATGCGACTGCTAAACTGCATCGCTGTCTTACAAAACAATCCTGCCGGCCTCAAATGCAAACCGGTCGGATTCTTAATTACTATATTTTTGCTGACCATTCATCGCCCTCCTTATCTTCTGGTAGTTAGTGTTATCCTTACTGTCGGTTGATTGATTAAACGAACACCTATCGGCACCTCAATAATAACAGGAACTGAATGCTCTCCACTGCTTCTAAATTCACTCAAATCAACAGATGCTGCATTACGAATATCTAATAAATCTAACCGCTCCTGCTCACCGGAAAAAGTAACTTCTACGTAATCTCTTTGATAAGAAACCGACAAGTTATTTGCAAGTCCCGAAATCAATATCGCATCTACCGGCAATTCAATGGTTCTTGTCCCCAAAGCCTCCACAGACATGTTTACTACAATCATATTGGCATTTTCATCTACCAACGCAATATTTTCCGGAAGGAAAGGAATCACATCAACGATTAATTCAATCCTACCGGTCTGATCACCAATCTCTAATGCCTCCGCAGGTATTGATAATTCTGTTATATTCGCCAAATCACTTTGGGTACCCGAAACCAAAATTGTTTGCGGTTCCGACGAAATATCAGAGGCGATATAACCGTCCGGCACATCATAAATATCCGCAAACGCAATCGCTATACTCTTGGTATGGAGTACTTCAACATCAACCATAATACCCTGCTCACCCAAACTATTGCTTAGCAAAGTTTGACTGATAACACCACCATTGTGGTCATAAATAACCAATTCTGCGGCTAAACTGCCCGATTGCCGAATCCCACTTACATCAACCTGTGCAACCACTCTATCAATGCTGGCAATCAAAGTCTCAGGACCACTGATCGTGACTGCTTCAGGATATACCTCCAATTCACCCAAAACAAAACCCGCACGTGGCTCTCCTGCAACATTCACCACCAAAGGAAAGGTGATCCGATCTACATCCTCTATCTGCACCTGCACATTGGACGGACTGGTGGCTATGGATGAAATCTGCTCATCAAAACCCAACACACTCACAGAAATTGGTATCAGACTATTGATTTCCATTTGGCTAAAATCCGCTGTTGCCACAAGATGGTCATGGGTAATCCGCTCCGCTACCGAACGTCTGGCAAATACCGTAACCGTGAGATTTTCACTATCCCCTACGATATGAAAAATCTTGCCTTGGTTTGTAATAATTTCTTCATTTTGAAAATTGATTGGTACATTTCGAAGTACAACCGGAACAACCGGATCATCAATATTGACCGCTACCAACCATAACAATGTTGAAAATATAATCGCTCCTATTTTAAATTGTAAATTGTGAAACAATAATCTACCCAGCTTTTTCATAAATCTTACAAACATTAAAACCTTTTCCGCCTTTTCCCAAATCTAAACTTCCTACCCTCATGGCTCTTCATCTGGATTTGTTCGAGTTGCTGGGTAAGTTCCTCAATCGAAATCCTTCTGACTAATCTACCATGAACGGCCACGGAAATAGCACCCGTTTCTTCTGACAATACAATCGCCATCGCATCACTTACTTCCGTAATCCCCAAAGCTGCTCTATGCCTGGTTCCCAAATCTTTGCTTAGATGCATATTATCTGACAGAGGTAAATAACAAGTTGCTGATGCAACCCGATCCCCACGTAGAATTACAGCTCCATCATGTAAGGGCGTATTATTTTCAAAGATATTTAATAGTATTTGCTCACTCACTACACAATCCATCTCAATCCCGGTCATTTCATATTCACTTAAGCGAGTCGCTTGCTCCACGATAATCAACGCGCCGGTTCTTTGACCGCTCATCACACCTGCCGCATTGACAATAGCACGCATGGTATCATCATGAAACCGCAGATTCTCCGATTTGGAATCAAAAGGATTGATACGGCTGATAAAATCTTTTTCACCGATTTTTTCCAACGCACGCCGAAGCTCCGGCTGAAATACAATCACTGCGGCAAAGGCCAAAATACTCAGGGATGCTTGCGCCAAAAATAAAATTGTATGCATCTGTAAAATAGCCGCAATCAAAATAAAGACAGACAACACCAAAAGACCTTTCAAAAGCATCCAGGCCTTGGTGTTTTTGATCCATATCACAATCCTATATACAATCAGAGTAATAATGATAACCTCCAGAATATCAATAATCCCGATATCCGGAATATACCAATCACCTAATATATTATCCAAAAGCGCGCTCAACCATTGGCCCATGAAATTACCTCATCACACTTTATACTTTATCTCTTGTTATCCTTATTCAAACCCAGCTCTTCATTTAAGCTGCGTGTCAATAATATATTGTCCGTCTGACCCTCTAATAACTCTGCCTGCTTGCCCTGTTTTGGGTGACGGTTTTGCTTTTTGGGTCTGGGCTTTCCAGAATTTGCCGATCTATCACTTGGTCTGTCACCCAATTTTCCACTCGGCCTATTTCCACTTGCTTTTGGCCTTTGATTGCCCTTTGGTTTATTTGTCGGCGGACGTTTCCTTGCCTGCCGATTGCCATCACCGCTTTTCTGGTGCGCCACCGCCAATTGATGCGCCTGTGCAGCATCAATCACCATAGTCTGCCCCAAATCTTCCCCGCCCGTTTCAAATTGAGCTGATTGCCGCTCTAGTATCTGATCCAAACGCCGCTCCTCGTCCTGCCAACTTTCATCAATTTCATCCATCTCCTCCAGGCTACCATCCGGCTGCGCTTCTTTTACCAAATATCTGGGAATCGCCTTAACATAGTAATAATAGTCATTATCCGAAAACTGTAGGTATTCTGTTTTTGAATAGTCCACCCGCAAAAATAAAAGTTCTAAGAGCAAACCAACAAAAATCGCCAAAACCCCATCCAGCACAATCGCTGTCAAAGACATTTCCAATTCAAACACATAATCGCCGGCCACCAGAAATAATACCGCAAAAAAAGCACCCACAATATAAGCTACTTTCCAGCTATGATTAAAAGAACGTGTCCGGAATGCATATACAATCAGCAGCACCAATGACAAAATCCCTGCTATCATCCACATCTCCTGATTGTAGAAAATAGCCGTTGTAAAATCCACAACAACATCCACCATACCTTGTACATCTTCCGCATAGTAAACCGCATCTGTGGTTTTCACATAATACAACAAATTATATACAAAGGTTCCTGAAATAATAGGCAAAATCATCACAGGTGCACCCATCAAACCAAAGGCAATGGGAATCACAAACGGTACTTGAAATTGAAATGCCAAAGGCACCAGTAAAATCAACCAACTTTTACCCGGTGTGAATCGAAAATAAACACAATATAAAATAATAAAAATAAGCAAGGTTACAGCCATAACCGGCATCGCCAAAGCATAAAAATGCAAAATAATCAAAACGGAGGCTGCCAGGGCCATCATCATCAATGGGAAAAAGGCCAATACAGCCGCCAATCCAAAGGATACGATTGGGGTTGAAAACTGCTCCATAAAACCAAGATTAGAGTTAATCAATTGAAAAACAATGAGACCTAATATAAATCTTAAAATAATTGTAACTTGTAAAGAAAAGCGTGCGTATAACTTTTGCACCTGCTTTCTAAAACCTAATATGACACTCATCGCCTTTTCGTCTCCTTGCTCATCATTTTCTCTAAATGGGACAAATCATGATAATATCGCTTGATATGCTGCTTCGCTTTTTTATGTTTATTGCTATAAAATATAGCCGCCACGATACAAAAGATAATGAGCACCACAAAATAAGCCCCCGCAATAATCGCACCCGTATTAATGATTCTTTGAAATGTTAAGTCCTGCAACAAACTATCCATCGTTACAACTATAAAAAGACCAACCGACAACATATAACCCAATGTAACCCACAACACCGTAATCAAGGTGTTCAAACTTACATAATCTTTTTTATAATATGTACTAATCTTCAAATATTCTTTTCCCGCCGACTGCTCGTAAGAAGACATTTTAATCATCAATTTAATCCTGTTTTTATCTAACATGCCTTACCTCTCATCCAAAAGTATTACACAATTGTCCTAAGTATATCACAACCTTAAAGTCCTTGTCCAATGCTTACACTTAAAAAATATACCTTCTTTGCCCCACCTATCTTCAACAATTTTGCGACTTGATGAATCGTACTACCCGTCGTATATATATCATCAATTAGCAATATATTTTTATATACTTGCTCCTTTTTACTCACGCCAAAAGCATGTTTTAAATTTTCAATCCGCCCTTTGGCATCTAAGGTTTTTTGCGGTTTTGTCTTACAAATGCGAAATACCTTGTTGTGATTCACCGGTAAATCCCACATTTCACCTAAATAATCTGCTATCACGGCACTCTGATTATATCCTCTGCTTTTTTGCTTGGTTGCGTGTAATGGTATCGGAATAATCTCTTCAATTCCCCAAGCTTTTATTGTTGCTACAAATTCCCGGTTCAATTCCATCGCAAAAATTCTACCAAAGTCACGCTTATTATGAAATTTAAACTGATAGATCGCATGTGCTACCTGCCCTTGATGTAACCAAAGACTACGTCCTTGATCATAAGCAAAATTTTTCTTTTGACAATCCCGGCAATATTCTTGCTCCAAAGCATGCATAGAACGACCACAAGAATAACAATACGCTCCTTTTATATATTTTAATGTTTTTCGACAGGAGGAACAAATCCCTGCCTTTTCTATCTCTTCACAAAAAGGACAAACTCTAGGATAAATCAAATCCAAGACTCCATTTAAAACTCTAAAATACGCTCTCTTAGCCCTGTATAACGGCTGTGCTCTCTTTGATTTTGAATCATTTCTTGAAATACTTGCTCACTCCCAACTATCGTCAAACACTTTTTCGCCCTCGTCACCGCAGTATATAATAAATTTCGATTGAATAAAAGACGCGGACCCGACAAAAGAGGAATCACCACCGCCGGATACTCACTACCCTGGGATTTATGTACCGTAATGGCATAAGCATGTTCCAACTCTACCAAAGCCTCATAAGGATAACAAATCACGCGCCCCTCGTCATATTCTACCTCTACTACCTCTTCATAGGTATTTATCCGCTTGATAATACCCATATCCCCATTAAAAATACCCATGCCACAATCAACTGCCATGCCGGACTTCGTACGCACTTCCCATTCAAGCTGATAATTGTTTTTAATCTGCATGACCTTATCTCCCACACGAAAAATGCGATCCAAAAATGCAATCTCTTCTTTTCCCGGTTTTTCAGGATTTAAATAGGTCTGTAACACTTGGTTTAATCGCTCTACCCCCAACACACCCTTACGGGTTGGGGTCATCACCTGTATTTCCAAAGGCTTTGCCTCTACATATTTGGGTAATTTTTCTTGAATCAAACTCAACATAACCCGAATAATCATATCCGGATTGTCTCGCCTTAAAAAGAAAAAATCTTTGCTTTTATTGTCCAGCATAACCTTTTGGCCGGCATTTATTTTGTGGGCATTCATAACAATATCGCTCTCTTCCGCTTGCCGAAAAATCCTAGTCAAAGTAACCACCGGAAATCGCTTTGATGAAATAATATCCTTGAGCACACTACCCGGCCCAACAGAGGGTAATTGATTCACATCACCAACCAAAATCAACCTTGTACCAGGAATGACTGCCGCCAATAATGCATCCATTAAATTCAAATCCACCATGGACATTTCATCAATGATAATCACATCTACTTCCAAGGGATTTTCCTGACCTTTTTGGAAACCACCGGAACTTTCATCTTCCGGATTGCCGTTTACCTCTAATAAACGGTGGATCGTCTGCGCCTCAAAACCAGTCGCCTCTGTCATACGCTTCGCTGCCCGCCCTGTCGGCGCAGCCAAAGCAATGGACATACCTTCATTTTCAAAAAAACGAATCATCGCATTGATGGTTGTGGTTTTTCCCGTTCCGGGACCACCTGTCAAAATCATCAAACCATGTTTGATGGCTTCCACAACCCCCTGTCGCTGGGTTATGTCTAACAAGATATTTTTATCGATCTCCACTTCTTTCAATCGCTTTTCGATTAAATCTTCCGGCATCTCACATTGAATATCCAAATCATGCAACATCTTGGCAACGCGCAACTCTAAGTAATAGAAATGCGCCGTATAAACCCTTGCTTCTTCCTCTATTACCTTTTTCACAATTTTTCGATCCATGGCCAAATCCATGATAAAACCATCGATCTCCTCTAATTCAAAACCCAACAATTGCCCCGTCCTATGTTGCAATATATCCTGCGGCAAATAAACATGCCCTTCACCAATTGCTTGATTCAACATATAAAGTATACCACTGCGAATCCGAAACTCTGATGTCAGTTGAATACCGCCCCGAATCGCGATTTCATCCACTGTTTTAAAACCCACACCTACGATGTGATCCGCAATCTGATAAGGATTTTCTTCCAACACTTGATATATTTTGCTACCATAGTGCTGATAAATCTTTGCTGCTAAGGTCGTAGAAATGTTATATTTCTGCAAATAAATCATTGCTTGGCGCAAATCCTTTTTGTCTGCCACTTGAATCGCAATATCCCTGGCCTTACGCTCACTGATGCCTTTTATCTCTGCCAAACGTTCCGGTTCCTTTTCAATAATCTCAAAGGTTTTTTCCTTGAACTTTTTCACAATTCGACCGGCAAGCGCAGCACCGATGCCTTTTATCGCACCGGAACCCAAATAACGCTCAATCGACACTACATCCTCCGGTGCTTTCACGGAAAAACGTTCTACTTTGAGCTGCGTACCATATACACTGTGATTGATATAAGCACCCTGCAATTCTAATCGCTCTCCAAGATTCATCACTGCAAAGCTTCCTACACAAGTCACTTCACCATCTTCGGTTTCTAAATGAAACACCGTATAACCGTTTTCTTCATTGCGATATACAACATGTGCAACATAGCCCTCAACTATTTCCAAATTGCTCTCCTTTATACTGGCCAATTCCCATGACTACCACCTTCAAAGGATCCGGTGCCAAATTGGCTCGAATCCCAACTTGCCGTTCAATCAAATGCCCCAAACCTGATATCAAAGCACCCCCGCCTGTCAGCAAAATACCACGTTCTAATAAATCTGCCGAAAGCTCCGGCGGTGTCTGTTCCAGAACTTCCATAATCGTTTCCATAATCTGTGTCGATGCTTCTTTTAATGCCTCTGCAATCTCCGTAGAAGTAACGGAAACTGTCTTCGGCAAACCATCCGCCACATTACGACCTACCACTTCCATACTTTCTTCTATTTTTTTTGGATATACCGTACCAATCTTTATTTTAATATCTTCTGCCACCGTTTCTCCTACCAACAAATCATGTTTCCTACGCAAATAACGAATGATTGCCTCGTCAAAATCATTGCCCGCTACTTTAATGGAACTCTGCGCCACCGCGCCGCCTAACGAAATAACCGCAACATCAGTGGTGCCACCACCAATATCAACAATCATATTACCACTTGGTTTATATATATCAATACCCGATCCAATCGCCGCTGCCATAGGCTCTGTCAAAAGAAATACCTCTCGTGCGCCGGCAGCATAAGCCGCCGCTTCTACAGCCTTTTTTTCCACCTCGGTGGCATCACTTGGCACAGAAACCCCCATCCGCGGTTTTTTGAAAATCAACTTTCCCAAAGACTTTTGCACAAAATAACGAATGACTTTTTCCGTCACCGTGTAATCTATAATCACACCTTGGCGCAAAGGGCGTATCGCCACAATACTCCCATGGGATTTGCTCAGTATCATACGAGCTTCTGCTCCGATTTCCTTAATCACATTGCTATCCCGATCAAAAGCGACCAAGGAAGGTTCTTTGATCACAACACCCTTACCGCGCACATATACTAAAATACTGGAAGTGCCCAAATCAATACCTATATCTACCCGCATGTCGCCCCCTTTCCAAATCAAGCATCTTTATCTCATTTTCTCCAATGTGGCTGCTACATATTCCCCTGTATATGAATCTGCATTTTTCGCCACTTCCTCCGGTGTACCTTGCGCAACGATCATGCCGCCCTTATCGCCACCCTCCGGTCCAATGTCAATGATATAATCCGCTGTCTTAATCACATCCAAATTATGTTCAATCACAAGCACGGTATTGCCATCGGAAGAAAGACGTTTTAAAATCTCCGTCAACTTATGAACATCCGCAAAATGTAAACCTGTTGTAGGCTCATCCAAAATATATACCGTCTTACCGGTGCTTCGCTTGCTCAACTCCGTTGCCAATTTTACCCGCTGTGCCTCACCGCCTGATAATGTGGTCGAAGGTTGCCCCAATCGAATGTAAGAAAGCCCTACGTCATTTAACGTTTCTATCTTTCGGCGAATCGCAGGGAAAGAAGCAAAAAAACACAATGCCTCTTCTACTGTCATATGCAATACATCATAGATAGACTTACCTTTGTATAATACTTCCAAGGTTTCTCTATTATATCGCTTACCACCACAAACTTCACAAGGCACATACACATCCGGCAAAAAATGCATCTCGATTTTAATAATCCCATCACCCCGGCAAGCCTCACAACGCCCCCCTTTTACGTTGAAACTAAAACGTCCTTTTTTATAACCACGGGCTTTGGCATCCGGTGTGGTTGCAAACAAATCCCGCACCAAATCAAAAACGCCTGTGTATGTAGCCGGATTAGAACGCGGTGTACGCCCAATGGGGGACTGGTCAATATTAATCACCTTATCCAACTGTTCCATACCGGTAATTTTTTTGTGCTTACCCGGAATGAAACGGCTGCGATTCAATTTTCTTGCCAAGGCTTTATATAAAATCTCATTAATCAATGAGCTTTTACCCGAACCGGAAACACCGGTAATACAAGTCATAATACCAAGCGGAATCTCTACATCTATATTTTTCAGATTGTTCTCTTTTGCCCCAATCACTTGCAAAAAACCCGTAGGCTTTTGCCGTTTTTCCGGAATGGGAATCTTCATTTTTCCACTTAAATATGCACCGGTAATAGATTTTTTATTTTTCATCAAATCCTTTGCCGTACCTTGCGCAATCACAGTACCGCCATGCTCACCGGCACCGGGTCCGATGTCTACTACCCAATCCGCCTCCAGCATAGTATCCTCATCATGCTCCACCACAATCAAAGTATTCCCCAAATCACGCAAATGTTTCAACGTACCCAATAATTTTCCATTATCACGCTGATGCAAACCGATACTAGGCTCGTCTAAAATATAAGCAACGCCCACCAAACCTGAGCCGATTTGAGTCGCCAAACGAATCCGCTGCGCTTCACCTCCGGACAATGTACCTGCCGCCCGGGCTAATGTCAAATAATCCAAACCTACGTCCAGCAAAAAGCGAATCCTCGCTTTGATTTCTTTTAGAATTTGCGCACCAATGAGCTGATTTATTTTGCTCAACTCCAAATGGTTCATATATTCTTCTAGTTTTGCCACGGACAACGCTGTAATTTCAGAAATATTTTTATCACCAACCGTCACCATCAAGGAGCTTTTTTTCAAACGTTGCCCCTTACACTCCGGACAAGGCGTAATATTCATAAAAGACTCATACTCTGCTTTGACGGTATCGGAGCTGGTTTCTCGATAACGACGCTCCACATTTTTAATCAAACCCTCAAATGCAATATCATAAGTACCCTCACCACGTTGTCCTACATAATAAACCTTAACAGACTTTCCATCGGTTCCATACAGCAAAACATCGTGGACTTCCTTGGAATACGCTTCAACCGGTGTATCTAAATCAAAATGATACGCTTCACACAAAGCCTTTAAGATAGCGTAAGTGAAACTAGAAGGATCATTGCAGGACTGCCAACCCATAACAATAATCGCCCCCTCATGGATACTCAAAGAAGGATCCGGAATCATCAACTCCTCGGAAAACTCCATTTTATAACCCAACCCAAAACACTCCGGACAAGCACCAAAAGGATTATTAAAAGAAAAACTGCGCGGTTCTATTTCATCAATGCTAATATCATGGTCGGGGCAAGTGAAATTCTGGCTAAAGCTGATGGTCTTACCATCCACCACATCCACAATCATCAAACCCTCTGCCAAACGCAACACACTTTCCACCGAATCTGCCAAACGTTTTTCAATACCCGGTTTTACCACCAAGCGATCCACAATAATCTCAATGTTATGCTTAATGTTTTTGTCTAAAGAAATTTCCTCTGACAACTCATAAAGATTACCATCCACACGCACCCGAACATAACCACTCCTTTTTGCCTGTTGGAATAACTTCGTATGTTGACCTTTTCGCCCACGAACCACAGGAGCCAATAGCTGAATCCTTGTACCCTCCGGTTGTTCCATAATCTGCGTCACCATCTGATCCACACTTTGTTTCGAAATTTCTTTGCCACAGACCGGACAATGAACTACGCCAATCCGTGCATAAAGCAAGCGAAAATAATCATAAATTTCCGTCACGGTACCTACTGTTGAACGTGGGTTTTTATTTGTAGACTTTTGATCAATGGAAATCGCCGGCGATAAACCCTCTATACTTTCCACATCAGGTTTCTCCATCTGTCCCAAAAACTGTCGCGCATAAGAAGACAAAGACTCCATATAGCGTCTTTGTCCCTCTGCATAAATCGTATCAAAGGCTAGTGACGTTTTGCCCGAACCACTAATCCCCGTCAAAACGACCAATTGATTGCGTGGTATATTCAAATCAAAATTTTTTAGATTGTTTTCATTTGCACCCCGAATCTTGATATACTGTTGATTGTTCCTTGTCATTTTCAATTCTTCTTTCTATTATCTCTTTTTATGTAATATCATTGAATACTTTTTTCAATTCGACACTTTGATCTCTCAAAACCGCCGCCTGTTCAAAATCAAGCTCTGCCGCCGCTTTCTTCATCTGCTTATTCACCTCGGCAATGAGTTTTTCCAATTCTTTTCGGCTCATAGACTCAGGATCTTTATCCATCTGCAATTCAGTGGCCGCAACTTTCTTGGAAATACGAATCAAATCGCGAACAGCCTTTTGAATCGTCTGGGGGGTAATACCATGTATTTCATTGTACTTCATCTGAATTTCCCGGCGGCGCATGGTTTCCTTAATCGCCATATCCATAGAATCCGTCACCCTATCTGCATACATAATCACATGACCCTCTGCGTTTCGAGCTGCACGACCAATCGTTTGAATCAAAGAAGTACCTGAACGCAGAAAACCCTCCTTATCTGCATCTAAAATCGCAACCAATGTAATCTCCGGTATATCCAAACCCTCTCTAAGCAAATTTATCCCCACTAAAACATCAAACACATCCAAACGCATATCACGGATAATCTCTGTCCGCTCTAAGGTATCCACATCAGAATGCAGATATTTTACCCGTATGTCCATTTCACGCATATAATCGGTCAAATCCTCTGCCATACGCTTGGTTAAAGTAGTCACCAACACCTTATTTTTATTGGCTACTTCTTTGTTAATTTCACTGATCAAATCATCTATTTGCCCCTCCACCGGCCGTACATCTACCACAGGGTCCAGCAAACCCGTCGGACGTATTACCTGCTCCGCCCGTAACATCTCATGTTCCGCTTCATAAGCTCCCGGTGTGGCGGACACAAACAAGGCCTGATTTACTTTCCCCTCAAATTCAGAAAAATTCAAAGGACGATTGTCCTTTGCAGATGGCAAACGAAAACCAAAATCCACCAAAGTGCTTTTTCGACTCTGATCCCCGGCATACATACCGCCAATTTGCGGAATGGTTTTATGTGACTCATCAATCATAATGATAAAGTCTCCCGGGAAGTAGTCAATCAACGTATAAGGCGGTTGTCCCGGTGCCAAACCAGACAAAGGTCTGGAATAATTTTCAATCCCGGAACAAAATCCTGTCTCCCGCAGCATCTCTATGTCAAAGTTGGTACGCTCCGCAATCCGCTGCGCCTCAATCAACTTATCCTGTCGCTTAAATTCTTTTACCCGCTCTTCCAGTTCTTCTTCAATTTCTTTAATCGCCCGCTCAATATTAATTTTATCTACCACATAGTGAGAAGCAGGAAAAAGCCCAACATGTTGTAACTCCCTTTTCATCTCTCCGGTCAACACATCAATCTCCGTAATGCGGTCAATCTCATCACCAAAAAACTCAACACGAATGGCCTTATCTGTCACATAGGCCGGTATCACTTCTACCACATCCCCATTGACCCGAAATGTACCACGGTGAAAATCCAATTCATTTCTATCATACTGAATCTCCACCAACTTGGACAAAAACTCGTCTCTATCTTTTACCATGCCCGGTCGCAAAGAAATCACCATGTTTTGATAATCTACCGGACAACCCAAACCATAAATACAAGAAACACTGGCTACAATAATAACATCCTTTCTCTCTGAAAGAGACATGGTCGCAGAAAGGCGTAGCTTTTCAATCTCATCATTAATCGAGGAATCTTTGGCAATATATGTGTCGGAAGAAGGCACATAAGCCTCTGGTTGATAGTAATCATAATAAGATACAAAGTACTCTACCGCATTGTCCGGAAAAAACTCTTTGAACTCTCCATAAAGCTGTGCTGCCAACGTTTTATTGTGTGCGATAATCAATGTGGGCTTTTGTAAATCTTGAATCACATTTGCCATGGTAAATGTTTTACCGGAACCCGTAACACCCAGTAATGTCTGGCATTGATTGCCCTCTCTAAAACCGGCGACCAAATCTGCAATCGCCTGAGGTTGGTCTCCAGTTGGTTGATATTCTGATTTTAAATTAAATTTTATCATTTCATTTTCCATAAAAACCAGTATAACAGAAAATCTTTTAAAAGTATATAAAATCGAGCAAAAAAAGTACAAATGTTCCCCCTACGGATTACATCTGTACTCAAGACCAAATCTATCTCTTTTTACATCATTAAAAACCAACAATCACAATATAATACGTTTTTTTATGCCCTTGACAAATACTCGCCCGTACGGGTGTCTATCTTTAACACATCACCGCTTTCAACGAATAAAGGTACATAAACCACCGCTCCCGTTTCAACTGTTGCCGGCTTTGTTGCGCCTTGGGCTGTATCACCTTTGAAACCCGGCTCTGTCTCTGTAATCGCCAATTCTACAAACAATGGTGGCTCCACCGAAAAAACATTGCCATTATAAGAGCAAACTTTAACTGTTTCATTTTCTTTTACAAACTTCAAGGCATCCCCTACCACCTCAGTATTCAATGCGATTTGATCATAGGTTTCTTCATCCATAAAATTAAAAATGTCACCATCTTGATATAGATATTGCATATCTTTTCTTTCAATATGCGCCTTAGGAAACTTTTCTGAAGGGCGAAAGGTCTTTTCAATGATACCACCATTGATGATATTCCTCATTTTTGTTCGAACAAAAGCCGCTCCCTTTCCGGGTTTCACATGTTGAAACTCTATGATCTGGCAAACATTTCCCTCAATCTCAACGGTTATACCGTTTTTAAAATCACCTGCTGCTATCATCCGTATCTCCTCCTTAACACCTTCGACAAGTTTTGCATAATGCGCACATATGCTCCAGCGATTGCATCATAAAATTAATATAAATATCTACATCCTGCTCATCTAACTTTTGTAAAAAACTTTTCATCTTCGTTGAAATGGTACGACCATCTTCTTCTTTCCAGTCCGGATTGGCTCGCAATTCATATTTTGCAATCAAATCCGGATACCGTGCCAAAAAAGCCTCTACCGTAATATCCATCTGTAGCTGTTCTTCCAGTATCTTTTGGTCTTCTTTCACAAAACCGCCCAAAATCACTTCATGAAGCTCCCAACACAAATTTGTTAATGTTCTTATGACATTTCTTTGATAATCTCTCATCAACTCACCTATCTATCTGTTTTTAAACTTTTACTACGCTGATAGAAGTATAACACAATTTTCTCTAAATATCTCTTTAGTACGATAGAAAACTTTTCTTTCGGGTCAATGGGTTTCACCAAAATACAATAAATCCCCGCCCTATAAGCGCCCCACACATCTGTAAATAGCTGATCCCCAACACATAACGTATGCTCCGGTTTTGTTTTTAAAAGTCGCATCGCTTTCATATAACCGGCACGCATAGGCTTTTTTGCATCGAAAATATACGGAATCCCAATTTTTTCATTGAATGATTTCACACGTGACTCTTGGTTGTTTGACATAAAACAAGCTTTAAACCCCATTTCTTCCAAATGCCGAAACAATTGAATTGCTCGCTCGTTTGCCGGTGCATCATGTGGCACCAACGTATTATCAATATCATAAATAATGCCACGATACCCTTTTTGAAACAACCTTTCGTAATTGATTTTATAAGCCGACGCCTTATATTCATCGGGATAAAATGCTTTAAACATCAATCATTGCCTTTCTCCAAATTTCTTTTCCAATATCTGCCACTTTTCTATTGTCTGTTGCTACAATCCAATCTGCCGCACGTTCATAACGACTCTTGCGTTCTTCCAACAGGTTTGTAATATATTCTAAATGAATACGATCCTTTAACAATGGGCGGCAAGTATCCCGTTTCACCCGCTCAAAAATCGTCTCCGGAGTTGCCACCAAAAGTACAATCCGACCAAGCCGTTTCATTTCCGTCACATTGTCCGGATTTAAAGCCATACCACCTCCGCAAGAAATCACCGTATCCGTCAAACGGTTGAGATTTTTCAAACATATATGTTCTTGTTCTCGAAAAAAAGCTTCCCCTTTTTGTTCAAATATCTCTGAGATGGTCAATCCAACGCTTTTTTCAATTTGCTCGTCCGTATCTATGATTTCCATACCATAAACCTGCTGAAAATACCGTGCAAGAGCAGATTTCCCCGTGCCCATAAAACCAATTAAACAAATATTTCTACTCATCTATGCTATAATTCGGTGCCTCTTTGGTAATGTGAATGTCATGAGGATGACTTTCTTTTAAAGAAGCTGCACTTATTTTAACAAATTTACTGTTTTCTTTCAACTCTTCAATACTTGGAGTACCGCAGTAACCCATACCTGAACGCAGACCACCCAATAGTTGGAACACGGTATCTTCCACTGTACCTTTATATGCTACACGACCTTCCACACCTTCCGGAACCAATTTTTTGGCATTTTCTTGAAAATAACGATCTTTACTACCACTCTCCATGGCCGCAATAGAGCCCATACCACGATACACTTTGTATTTTCTGCCTTGATAAAGCTCAAAAGTACCGGGACTTTCATCGCACCCTGCAAACAAACTACCCATCATACAAATATTTGCCCCAGCAGCAATGGCTTTTGTAATATCACCTGAATATTTAATACCACCATCCGCAATAATGGGAACACCGTATGTCTTAGCTATCTCATAACAAGCCATCACAGCACTTACCTGCGGCACACCAATACCGGCAACCACTCGGGTTGTACAAATAGAACCGGGACCAATACCTACCTTTATCGCATCAGCACCTGCTTCAATTAATGCTTTTGCGGCTTCGCCGGTGGCAACATTGCCGGCAATCACCTGTAAGTCAGGAAAGTTTTCTTTTACCATCTCCACCGCCCGGATTACATTGGCAGAATGACCGTGCGCAGAATCCAAAACCACCGCATCTACTTTTACTTCTACCAAAGCTGCAACACGATCTAGTAGGTCCGCTGTAATACCAACACCGGCACCACACAACAAACGTCCCTGAGAATCTTTGGCTGACAAGGGATACTTAATTTGTTTCTCAATATCTTTGATTGTAATCAACCCTTTTAAATTGCCATCCTTATCCACAATCGGCAATTTTTCTTTTCGGGCTTTTCCTAAAATCTTCTTTGCTTCATCTAGGGTGATACCTTCAAGGGCAGTAATCAATCCCTCCGAAGTCATAGACGTTTTAATCTTTTTCGTGAAATCTTCCTCAAACTTCAAATCACGATTTGTAATAATACCCACCAATTTTTTCCCCTCGGTAATTGGTACACCGGAAATACGAAATTTTGCCATCAGCTCATTGGCATCAGCCAAAGTATGCTCCGGCGACAAGTAAAAAGGATCGGTAATCACACCGTTTTCTGAGCGCTTTACTTTGTCCACTTCCTCTGCCTGCTGTGCAATAGACATATTTTTATGAATAATCCCAATGCCGCCTTGCCTTGCCATCGCAATACTCATACGATGCTCTGTCACGGTATCCATGCCGGCACTCATCATAGGAATATTCAATTTTATCTTTTTCGTTAAAAATGTGCTCAAATCCACTTGATTTGGAATCACTTCCGAATAAGCCGGTACCAAAAGTACGTCATCAAAAGTAATGCCCTCACCGATTGTTTTCGCCATAGTAAAAATCCTTTCCCGTTGATTCAACTTTCTGTTTTTAAATGTACAGTAATTTAATGATACTGTCAAGGTATCAGCCATCCGAATTCCGATAAGAACCGGCATCAAATTAAATTCACAAACAGCAACTTATGAGCACGCTCACAGTTGCTGTTCTTATGTTTAACATGGGCTTAGCTTATTTCTATCTACATCATCCCGCCCATACCGGCACCACCAGCCGGCATCGGTGGCATTTCCTCTTTGATGTTTGCAACAACAGACTCTGTTGTCAACAATGTCGAAGCCACACTCGTTGCGTTTTGCAAAGCACTTCTTGTCACTTTTGCAGGATCCAAAATACCGGCTTCTACCATATCTACATACTCTTCTTTATAGGCATCATAACCCATACCTACTTCTAGCTCTTTCACGTGATTGATAATCACAGAACCCTCCAACCCGGCATTTGTTACGATATGATACGATGGAGACTCTAACGCTTTTAAAAGGATTCTGGCACCTGTTTTTTCATCACCGTCTAAGGTATCAGCCAATTTGGCAATTTCTTTGGTTGCATGTATGTAAGCAGAACCACCACCTGCAATAATACCCTCTTCTACCGCCGCTCTCGTGGCGTTTAGCGCATCTTCCATACGAAGCTTTGCTTCTTTCATCTCTGTCTCCGTGGCAGCACCTACGCGAATCACCGCTACACCACCAGCCAATTTCGCCAATCTTTCTTGCAATTTTTCTCTATCAAAGTCAGAAGTTGTCTCTTCAATGCCTTTGCGAATTTGTGCAACTCTATCCGCAATGTCATCTTTCTCGCCAAGACCATCTACAATAATTGTATTTTCTTTTTGCACTTTTACTGACTTCGCACGTCCAAGTTGCTCCATTGTCGCTTCTTTTAAATCCAAGCCCAATTCTTCGGAAATAACTTGTCCGCCTGTCAAAATCGCAATGTCTTGCAACATTTCTTTTCTACGATCACCGTATCCGGGTGCTTTCACTGCAACTACATTAAATGTGCCGCGCAATTTATTCACAATCAAAGTAGTCAGGGCTTCGCCCTCAATATCCTCTGCAATAATCAACAATCTTGCACTAGATTGTACCACTTGCTCTAAGATTGGAAGAATTTCTTGAATATTTGTAATTTTCTTATCTGTAATCAAGATATACGGATCTTCTAAATTGGCTTCCATCTTTTCCATATCCGTTGCCATATAAGCAGAAACATAACCTCTATCAAACTGCATACCTTCTACCAAGTCCAACTCCGTATGCATTGTTTTTGATTCTTCAATGGTAATCACGCCGTCATTTGAAACTTTTTCCATCGCATCCGCTACCATTTGTCCTACTTCTTCATCACCGGAAGAAACCGCAGCTACTCTGGCAATCTGCTCTTTGTCTTTCACTTTGCTGCTCATATCTTTAATCATGCCAACCGCAACATCCGTCGCTTTTTTCATTCCCTTACGAAGAATAATCGGATTTGCTCCGGCTGCCAAGTTTTTGATCCCCTCATTTACCATAGCTTGTGCTAATACACACGCTGTAGTGGTACCATCACCGGCTACATCATTGGTTTTAGATGCTACTTCACGAATCAATTGTGCCCCCATATTTTCAAAAGCATCTTCCAACTCAACCTCTTTTGCAATGGTCACACCATCATTTGTAATCAATGGAGCACCGAATGATTTATCCAAAACAACATTTCTACCTTTTGGTCCTAATGTAATACGAACCGTATCCGCCAAAATATTTACCCCCACTTCAAGGGCCGCTCTGGCTTCTGCACCATGTTTAATTTCTTTTGCCATTGTCTTAATCTCCTTCTATTCTGTTTGATTCACAATGAAGTTGAATACCTCATTTTTTGTTTTAATTCACTATCGCCAATATATCACTTTGTTTTACAATAATAAACGATTCGCCTTGTAACTCAACTTCCGTTCCGGCATACTTGGAATAAATCACCTTTTGTCCAACCGCTACTTGCATCACTACTTCTTTGCCATCTATGTTGCCGCCCGGACCTACTGCTACTACTTCAGCCTCTTGCGGCTTTTCCTTGGCTTGACCGGGAAGTACAATCCCTGATTTGGTAGTTTCTTCTGCTTCAAGCTGTCTTAATACAATTTTGTCACCTAATGGTACTAGTTTCATGACAAGTCCTCCTTATATTGTTTTTATATTATTTTTTAACTTTTATTAGCACTCATGATTGTTGAGTGCCAAAGCCCATGAATATAAAATAACACTCTGCTGACAATTTGTCAACAGAGTATTTTAATTTTCTATTAAGTTCTTTTCACTGATTTTTTAATTCCCGGCACATGATAAAAACCATTTTCAATGCGAAAGATAATAATATTGATATCTCCGCTGCGAAATCTTTTATAAATTACACCGGTGCATAAGAGCGACTCTCTTTTCGTTTTGATATAACATCGGTACTTTGCATCCAAAGAAATCACACTTAAGTCTTCTCCCTCTAGCTGAAGCCGGATATAATCACCATCCTCTTCATAACGCAAAACACGACAATGGTGAGTTCCTTCATCAAAAATTCCATCGGCAGAAATCACTCGTTCCATTTGTAAATCTGCGACAAAACCCTCGTACATGGCACACACACCTTTCTATTGTATACTTATCTACTCAAACGCTCTCTTCTAATTTTTTCTAACGCCAAGAAAATATAATCATTCAATACCTTGATATATGTTCCTTTCATACCGGAAGAACGTGACTCAATCACACCGGCACTTTCAAACTTTCTCAAAGCATTTACAATCACGGATCTGGTAATACCAACACGGTCAGCAATCTTACTGGCAACTAAGATACCCTCCGTACCCTCCAGCTCATCAAAAATATGAATGATCGCTTCCAATTCAGAGAAAGACAATGTGCTTATCGCTGATTGCACCACTTGTTCTTTCCGAATCTCTTCCGCGCTTTCTTCATTGACGGAACGTAACATCTCCAGACCAACAACGGCAGTTCCAATTTCACTTAAAATAATATCATCTATCTCATAATCATGTTCCTGCTTATAAATAATCAGAGTTCCAAGCCTTTCACCGGCAATATCAATCGGTGTAATAATCGCTTTATAACCACTCACAGAATCACTGCTAAATCCCAATGTTGTCAAATTGACATTCTCCTTGGTAGAAAGAATACTCAATATACGCTCGTTTAACATGTCGTCAATAAAAGAACCTACTGCATCTTCCAGCAATTCCTCTATCACATTTACACCGGAATCTTTGCAAATACCTAAAACTTTGCCTTTTCTACTCAACACTAAAACATTTGATTGTAATACCTCTGTCAACACAGCACAGATGTCATTAAAAATAACTTTGCTGGAACTATTGTTGTGTAGTAGTTTGTTGATTTTTCTGGTTTTATCCAATAATTGTACGCTCATAGAAACCTCCATCATAATTGTTGGAATAATTCGCTTTTTCCTTTTAACTTTTTTATATTATCACACAAATCCAGAAATTGCAAGGGTTGTTGTTAAAAAACACCAAATAATATCTAGGCGTTTTATGATTTTTTTTCGTTGTTTCTATTATAGCCACATTTTTCATCCGGGCAAACCAATTTACTGCCCTTTTCCACCAAACATTTACCACAGGCTGGACAAATCTCTGCTGTCGGTTTTGGCCATGACATAAAATCACAGTCCGGATTATCTTCGCAGCCATAGTATCTTCTACCTTTTTTGGTTTTGCGAATCACCACTTCTTTGCCGCATTTTGGACAAGGAACACCTATTTTTTCCAAATAAGGCTTGGTATTGCGACACTCCGGAAATCCGGAGCAAGCCAAAAACTTTCCATGAGGACCATATTTCACTACCATATTGCGTCCGCATTCTTCGCAGATCACATCGGTTACCTCATCTTCAATTTTAACAGCTTCCAATTCTTTCTCGGCCACTTGAACCGCTTCCTCTAAATCCGGATAAAAGTTTCGGATTAATTCTTTCCACTCCACTTCTCCCTCTTCCACCGTATCCAAAAGGGTTTCCATATTTGCAGTAAAATTGACATCAACAATCGCCGGGAAAGAGGACAACATAATACGATTGACCACCTCACCAATTTCCGTCACATACAAATTCTTTTCTTCCTTGGTCACATAACGTCGCCCTAACAACAAGGCAATGGTCGGTGCATAAGTACTGGGACGACCAATCCCTAATTCTTCCAAGGCTTTCACCAACGAAGCCTCTGTATAATGCGGGGGCGGTTGCGTAAAATGTTGCTTACTTTCAAGCTCTGCTTGCTTTAACTTTGTTTCTTTTGTCAAACCTTTGACTAATACATTGCTTTCCGCCTTTTCCACTTCACTTTCTACATAAGCCGATTGATAACCGGCAAAAACCACACGGGATGTAGAAACCGTAAAATAATGTTGCCCCGCAGCAATCTTCACGGAAGTACCCTCATACTGAGCCGGCTTCATTTGGCTGGCTACAAAACGCTTCCAAATCAATTGATATAAACGCAATTGCTCCCTAGACAAAGAGGCTTTTACTACCTCAGGTGTCAAAGTCACATCACTGGGACGAATCGCTTCATGGGCATCTTGTGTTTTCTTGCCTGATTTTTTCATTTCAGTGAAGCTTGCCACATATTCTTGCCCGTAATTGTTTGTAATATATTCTTTCGTTGCCTCTACCGCCTCAGCAGAAACCCTTGTGGAATCCGTACGCAAATAGGTAATCAACCCTACTGTGCCTCTCCCCTTAACATCCACACCTTCGTATAGTTGCTGCGCCAAACGCATGGTTTTTTGAGTTGGAAAATTCAATACCTTTGATGCCTCTTGTTGCATGGTACTGGTGATAAAAGGCAAAGGTGCTTTTCGTGAACGCTGACTTGTCTTAATATCCGTAATCAAAAACGTTGCTTTTTCAATTTCTGCTACAATCTCATCCAATTGTGCCTTGGAGCCAATGGTTTGCTTTTTGTGCTCAGAACCATAATACTTCGCCGTCAAAAGGCGTTTCTCACCGGCAATTTCAAGGATTGCATCTAAGGACCAATATTCTTCCGGAATAAAGGCATTGATTTCTGCTTCTCGCTCGGCAATAATCCGCAATGTTACGGATTGCACACGTCCGGCACTTAAACCACGTTTGACTTTCGCCCATAAAACAGGGCTAATCCCATAACCTACCATACGATCTAAAATCCGCCTGGCCTGTTGAGCATTGACTAAATCCATATCGATGCTGCGGTATTGTTTCAAAGCCGCCTTAACCGCATTTTTTGTGATTTCATTAAACGTAATGCGACGCATCTTTTTTTCATCCAACTTCAAAGACGCCGCCAAATGCCATGAGATTGCCTCACCCTCACGGTCAGGGTCAGTAGCCAAATAAACACGATCCGCTTTCTTGGCCGCCTTACGCAAGGCGGCTAATGTATCGCCTTTTCCACGAATTGTTATGTATTTTGGCTCAAAATCATGCTCCACATCAATGCCCAACTGGCTCTTGGGCAAATCTCGGACATGGCCGTTGGATGCTGCAACAGTATAACTACTACCAAGAAACTTTTTGATGGTCTTTACTTTAGCCGGGGACTCTACGATTACTAAATTATGTGGCATACCACTCCTCCTATTACTACAAATATTTTACATAATTATGCTTGGATACTTCTTTTACATAACCTTTTAATTCTAAAGAAATCAACACACCCATCAGGATGCCAATCTCCATTTTCGTTTCTATCAATAAGTCATCAAATCTTTTAGGTTGTAAACACAGTAGACTATACACTAAGTTTTCTGAACTATCAAGTATTTTTTTCTTACCTCCTTTTGTTTTATTTGTCATCATGCCAAAATCTTCTAATAAAATTTCCGGTGATAAAAGTATTCCCGCCCCTTGTTTAATCAGCTGATGACAGCCTTGACTAAAGGTGCTGTCAACAGGTCCGGGCAAAGCATAAACATCTTTTCCTTGCTCTAAAGCTAAATCCGCAGTAATCAATGAACCACTTCGCTTTTTTGCTTCTATTATGATTAAAAAATCAGACAAGGCACTAATCAAACGATTTCGTGCCGGAAAATGATAAGCCAAAGGAGAAGTACCCGGCGGGTATTCCGAAATAATACCACCCCCATGATTTAAAATATCTTGATATAAACCAATGTGCTCCCTAGGATAACAAACATCCACACCACATCCTAAAACTGCAAAGGTTCTACCACCTCCTTGTATGGCACCGCGGTGACCAAAACCATCTATGCCATAAGCCATACCACTGATGACCTGCAAGCCGGATTGACCTAATTCCTGCGCAAAATGAAGCGCATTCCTTTCTCCATAAGGCGTACACTTTCTTGCCCCTATAATCGCCACCCGATATTGTTGAAACACGGGCAAATCTCCTTTTACAAACAAACCAAAAGGCGGATCAAAAATATTCATCAATTGACTGGGATAATTCGGTGAATTCCAAGGAAAATGCTGAATCGACTTCTTTGCAAGAGATTGATATAACTTCGATATATCTTTGTCGCTCTGACCATGTAAAATACGACGAATGTGAGTCTCACTTAAAAACTTCAAACACTGTAAGGATTTTTCTTTTTCCTTTCTTAACTCTTCTAAATCCGGGAATATACTATGCAATTTAAACTTTACAAGATTAGATATATTGGGCAAACAATGGAGCCAAAATTCATGTTCATATTTATTTGTGTTCATCCGCTACCGCCCCCAACTCTTTTTATCTGCACCCCGATATCCAATGGCTTCACATAAATGCTTGGACAAAATAGACTCCGATTTTTCAAAATCCGCGATGGTTCGGGCTACCTTTAAAACCTTATGATAAGAACGTACCGTCAAATGCAAACGCTGATAAACTTGCTCCATCACAAATTGACTTTCTTTATCCAAAACACAATGGGTTTCTATTTCTTTCACCGTCAAATCACCACTTCGCTTGCCATAGCGCCTTTTTTGAATCTCACGCACCTCTTCAATACGTGCTCTGATTTGTGCAGAAGACTCCAACACTTCCTCTTCCGGCACTTTACTTTGCCCCAACTCTTCAAAGGCCAAACGAGGCGCTTCTACACAAATATCCAACCGATCCAAAAAAGGCTGACTGATTTTTTCAATATAATGCAAAATTTGTTTTGGACTACAATGACATCTCTCTAAATCCGGATACATCCCACATGGACAAGGGTTCATCGAAGCAACCAACATAAAATCTGCCGGATATTGATAACTGCCGCTTTTCCTTGTGATTTGAATCTTTTTTTCCTCTAAAGGCTGTCTTAACACTTCAATCATTTCACGGCGAAATTCTGCCAATTCATCCATGTACAACACCCCATAATTCGCCAACGTAATCTCCCCAACTGCGGGAATCGAACCACCACCCAACAAAGCCGATTTGGTTGTTGTATGATGAACACTACGAAACGGCGGTTGATAAATCAGCGGATGCTTTTCATTTAATAAACCGCGAATACTATATATTTTTGTGATTTCCAAACTTTCTTTTAAACTCAAAGGTGGTAATATCGTCGGAATACGCTTTGCTATCATAGATTTTCCGCTGCCCGGCGGTCCTAACAACAAAATATTGTGCCCGCCCCCTACGGCAATCTCCACTGCCCGTTTCACCGCTTTTTGACCGTAGATATCACTAAAATCCAATGTGCATTTTTCCGTCTCATTATCTTCTTTTAAATTTTGATAAGGATGCTTCTCTCTTTCTCCCAAAAGCAAATCATAAACCCCTTTTAAGGTTCCTACTCCATAAATATGCACCCCTGTGACTAAGGCACATTCTTTCGCATTGCCCTCCGGTACCACAAACGCTCCAACCCCTGCCTCTTTTGCTGCCATAACGATAGGCAATAAACCATTTACCCGCTGCACTTTGCCATCGAGACTTAACTCACCGATAAAGACTTTGTTTTGCACATTCTTTTGTGGAATCAACCCTGATGAAACCATAATTGCTACTGCAATGGGCAAATCATAAGAAGAACCTCGTTTTTTAATCGTTGCCGGCGATAAATTGATAATCATCTTTTTAACCGGATTTTCAAAACCGGAATTTTTCAATGCGGTTCGTACACGTTCTCCCGCCTCTTTTACCTCAGCCGACAAATAACCCACCATATGAAACATTGGTAAGCCGTTGCTCATATCTGCCTCTACCTGAACCATCTCTACACGGATACCATCAATCATAGCAGATAATACTGTTCCAAATGCCATACATTTTTTCCTCCTCCATTACGCTCCTTTTTCTTTTCCTACATAAACTTTATGGGAATGCCTGACCGAATCGGTCGAATTTTTCCAGAGAACGATTTCTCTAAAAAAATAGGGAATGCAGCTATGTATCTTTACTGCATCCCCTATCTTATCACTTCCTAAATCTTTGTCAACCATTTTTATTCTGCCCGACGCAAAATGTCATATTGGACAGCTGCCTGATCTAGTTTTACAAATAATTTCTGTTTCGAATGAGGGCAACTTTCCTGTTCCTCACCTGCTTCATTGATAATTCCTTGCACTTTCGTTTTAATATTTTGCCCATCCGGTTTCATAATTTCGATGGTTTCACCAACAGAAAATTTATTTCGTTGTTCTAAAAAAATAAAACCTGCATATTCACCCGCTTCCAAATATTCTTCCACAATACCCAAATAGGTATAATTTTTCTCATAGGTATTTTGATTATAAATCTGAGCATTTTCATCCTGGTTTCCAAAGAAAAACCCTGTCGTAAACTGACGATAGGTACAATTGGCAATCTGCTCTTGGTACCAAGGCATATTTCTCTCATAAATCTCCGGTTTCTGCAAATAGTCATCTATCGCTTTACGATAGGTTCTGGCAACGGTCGCCACATATAAAGCATTTTTCATACGCCCCTCTATCTTAAAGCTATCAATGCCACTTTCGATTAGAGCCGGAATGTGCGCAATCATACATAAATCCTTTGCATTAAAAATATAAGTGCCTCTCTCATTTTCATACACAGGCATAAATTCATTTGGTCTGGTTTCTTCCACCAAATAATATTTCCAACGGCAAGGATGGGTACAAGCCCCTCGATTGGCATCCCGATTGGTAAAATAATTGCTCAACAAACAACGACCGGAATAAGAAATACACATAGCCCCATGCACAAATGTTTCGATTTCCAACTCCTTTGAAACATTGGCTCGTATTTCTTTTATCTCATCTAAAGTCAATTCCCGAGCCGTCACCACACGGCTCGCTCCCATTTTATGCCAAAAATCAAAGGTTGCAACATTGGTATTGTTTGCTTGGGTACTAATATGCCGCTCTATTTCAGGACATTCTTCTAAGGCAATTTGAAATACCCCCGGATCTGCAATAATAAGCCCATCCGGGCCCATTTCTTTTATCTCTTGGAAATATCTGCGGACCTCCGGAATATCCCTGTTATGGGCCAATATATTCGCTGTAATATACACTTTTGCACCCTGTTGATGGGCAAACTCTATTCCCGTCCTCATTTCTTCCCCGGTAAAATTTTTTGCCTTGGCACGTAAACCAAAAGACGCACCACCAATATAAACCGCATCCGCACCAAATATAACGGCTGTTTTTAATACTTCTAAGCTCCCGGCAGGAACCAACAATTCAGGGCTCTTTCTCATAAACTATCCCTTCTTTCTCACACTCAAAGCAACACCATCCCCAATTGGTATGATGGAGGTCGTTAACGCCTCATGATGCTTTAATAAATACAAATATTCACGCATACGACTATGAATGGTTCGATTGCGTTTTTTGATGGCATAACGTGATTCCAATACGGTACCGTCTTGTAGTACATTGTCCGACAGCAAAACACCTTCCGGGCTTAACAAACGCATTATCTCCGGAAAGTAATGCAAATACTGACCTTTGGCTGCATCCATAAAAATAAAATCAAAAGAACCCGTAATATCTTTTAATACTTCTCTTGCATCCCCTTGCAAAAGGCTAATTTGCTTTTCCTTTCCCATACGTCTGAAGTTTTCCAAAGCCACCGGTATTCTTTTGTCATAATTTTCAATCGTCGTAATATGACAATCCTTTGATACATTTTCACTCATCAACAAAGCAGAGAAACCTACCGCCGTCCCAACTTCAAGAATGCGCATAGGTTTTTGCATGACCAAAAGAACTTTCAAAAGGCTCTGGGTTTCTTTGCGAATAATCGGAATTCGGTCAACCAAAGCCTGTGCTTCTATTTCTTCCAGCAGTTCACTATTCTCTGTCTCTAATGCATGGATAAATGTACGCTTACGTCTATCTGGCATATCCATATTCTACACATCCATAATAATTGGTATAATCATCGGCTTCCGCTTCGTTTTTTTCCAAATGAAATCATTCATGGTATCCCGAATTACCATTTTGATTTTATTCCAATCTATATTTTTACCGGCCAATGTTTTTTCTAAACTTTCCGCCATCACCTGCTTCGCCTCTTCCATCAAAGCCTCTGATTCCCGCACATATACAAAACCACGCGAAACAATATCCGGTCCGGACAACAAACGCTTTGTTTTCCTCTCTAAAGCAAGAACCACAATCATAATACCATCCTCTGCCAAATGCTGCCGGTCACGCAAAACAATATTTCCTACATCACCAACACCCAAACCATCTACCAAAATGGCACCTGTATGAACATGATCCACTACTTTTGCTTCGTCTTGACTGAGCTCCAACACATCACCGCTTTGAATGATAAAAACATTTTCTTTTGGAATCCCCAAGGACTCCGCCAATCCGGCATTTGCTTTTAAATGACGGAACTCACCATGAACAGGCAAGGCATATTTCGGTTTCACCAAAGCATAGATTAATTTCAATTCTTCCTGACAAGCATGTCCGGAAACATGCGCATCTTGAAAAATAACCTCTGCTCCTTTGGCTGAAAGTTCATTAATTACTTTCGAAACCGACTTTTCATTACCCGGTATCGGTGTCGAACTAAAAATAATAGTATCCGTCGGCTCAATGGTTACCTTACGATGTACATCTGCCGCCATACGAGATAAGGCTGCCATAGATTCACCTTGACTTCCCGTCGTAATCAAAACCAATTTCTCCGGCGGATAGTTATGTATCTTCTCTATCTCAATCAGGGTATTTTCCGGTATATCCAAATAACCCAACTCTGAGGCTGTACCAATGGTATTCACCATACTACGCCCCTCCACTACCACTTTTCTCCCATATTTATAAGCTGAATTGATGACTTGTTGCACCCTGTCTACATTTGAAGCAAAGGTAGCAATAATAATCCGTGTCCCCTGATGCTCTGCAAAAATATGATCAAAGGTAATACCCACTGTTTTTTCAGACTGAGTAAAGCCTTTTCGCTCCGCATTGGTACTGTCTGACATCAAAGCCAAAACTCCCTTTTTGCCTAGTTCCGCAAGCCTTTGCAAGTCTATGGCATCACCAAACACCGGCGTATAATCCACCTTAAAGTCGCCGGTATGAATCACCGTGCCGGCCGGTGAAAAAATCGCCAGGGACGACGCATCCTGAATACTATGATTTGTCTTAATAAACTCAATGCGAAAATCGCCTAAATTGATTGACTGCCCATGACAAACTACTTTTCGTTTGGTGGATCGCATCAAATTGTGCTCTTTTAATTTATTTTCAATCAAACCCATGGTCAACTTAGTGGTGTAAATAGGCACGTTGACATCTTTTAATACATAAGGCAAGGCACCAATGTGGTCCTCATGTCCGTGGGTAATCACAAAACCTTTCACCTTATCCATCCGATCCTTTAAATAAGTGACATCGGGAATCACCAGGTCTATACCCAACATGTCATCTTCCGGAAATGCCAAACCGCAATCCACAACAATAATACTGTCTTCAAATTCGAACGCAGTAATATTCATGCCAATCTGCTCTAAACCTCCCAAGGGCACGATTCGCAATTTTCCTGTATACTTTTTTTTCAAAATCTAATTTCCTCCATTTTTTTATATTTCGATGTCCACGTCCTCCAGCAGTTCTTCAAAAACCTTAGATACTGCCAGTAGCTCGGCGTCATCTTCCACAACCTCATAAATCTCCTCGAAACTTGAATCAACCCCTGTTCCTTTCAAAATCAAACACTCGCCATCTTCATCTTCTGCTGATTCGGTCACCAACAAATAGACAAAGCCGCCTAGCTTTGTTTGCTCCAGAACATAAAATTCAACGCTTCCCTCTTGATTATCCAAGGTAAATGTGACTTTTTCCATATTCGTTTCCTTATTTGTTTCCTTTTGATTGCAGATATCCCTGTAAAATAAAAACAGCAGCAATCTTATCTACATACTGCTTTCGATCCTCACGACGAACATGCATCTCCATAAGCGTTCGGTTCGCTGAAACAGTTGATAATCGTTCATCCCACAAAACAACTTCCAAAGCAGTTCTGCGTTCTAACATCTCTTTAAAAACCAAAACCCGCTCACCACGTTCGCCAACATCATTGTTCATGTGCTTAGGCAAACCCAAAACAATGGTCTCAACATCATACTCTGCAATCAAAGCTTCAATCCGAGCGCATGTTCTGCGTAACTTATTTTCTTCTTTCCGTGTAATGGTTTCCAAACCTTGGGCAGTAATACCCAAAGGGTCACTGATTGCCACCCCAACCGTTTTGCTGCCATAGTCCAGTCCTAAAATCCGTTTCATCTACTATTCCCAAGAGTGATTTTCAATATAGGATTTTAACAACTCCTCCACCAACTCATCACGTTCCACTTTCATCACCAAACTCCTCGCACCGTTGTGACTGGTTATGTAAGTGGGATCCCCTGACATAATATAACCAACGATTTGATTAACCGGATTGTAACCTTTTTCTTCCAATGCTTTAAAAACAATTTCAAGAATATCTTTTGCCGATATCTGTAAACCCGGCTCAACCTTAAAAAATTGGGTATTGCTTAAGTCGCTCATTTATTTCTCCTCCAATTTATACTACTTTTCATTCTAATGCCTAGCATATAAAAAATCAATGGACAATTTGAGATTCTTCTTGAATATGCACGGAAACCACCTGATTATGCAAATTTTTTTTGGCATCTATACGAATTTTTACATATTCTTTGGTATATCCGACTTGATACACGCCTTTTGTCGCATCCATTTTATCTTCTACCAAAACTGCTACCTCTTTGCCTATATAATAGGTTTCAAAGGCTTTTTGCTTTATTTCTCCCAATTGAATCAGTTCTTTGCTACGCTTGCCACTCGTCCGAGAAGGCACTTGATTTGGCATCGTCGCTGCTTTTGTTCCGACACGACGTGAATATTTGAAGATATGCGTTTTGTAAAAATCTATTTCATCAATAAACGCCTTTGTTTGCCGAAATTCTTCCTCTGTTTCTCCCGGAAATCCTACGATTATATCCGTGGTAATGGCCGGATGTTCAAAATACCGACGCAACAATTGACATTTTTTCCAATACGTTTTTGTAGTATAATGACGGTTCATCCGCTTCAAGGTTTCATCACAACCACTTTGTAAAGATAAATGAAAATGCGGACAAAACTTTTCCAACTTCGTTAGACCTTCCACAAAACTCTTTGTTATAATACCCGGCTCTAAAGAACCAACACGAATGCGGCAGATTCCCTCCACCCGATGAATGGCTTGTATCAAAGCCAACAAATGCGACGCATCATCAAAATCCGTACCATAAGAACTTAGATGAATCCCTGTCAAAACAACTTCCCGGCAACCACTTGCCGCCAGTTCTTTTACTTCTGAAACAACTTCACTCAATGCCCGGCTTCGCACACGTCCACGCACCATCGGAATAATACAATAAGAGCAAAATTGATTACAACCATCTTGAATTTTAATATTCACACGGGTATGTGCACGAGGCTTGGAAATTTTCAAGGGCTCATATTCCTGCGTGGTATTGATATCAACCACAGCCTTATAAACACAATCTGTCTTATCACGTTTTTCCATAGCCCGTAATATTGCCGGTAAGTCCTGCTTTTTGTTGTTCCCAATCATTACATCAACCACATCTGCAATCGTATTTTCCTGCTCTGCGGTATGCACATAACAACCTGCTGCCACAATAATCGCCTCAGAATTCATCTTTCTGGCTTTGTGCAACATTTGCCGTGACTTTCGGCTTGCAATATTGGTCACCGTACAGGTATTCACAATATAAACATCTGCAACCGTAACAAAAGGTACAATCTCATAACCAGCTTGTTCTATACTTTCCTGCATCGCCGCAGCCTCATATGAATTAACTTTACAACCCAAGTTATGAATTGCGACTTTTTTTAGTTTTTTCATTTCCTATTTCCTTAAATTGCTAAGTTTCTTTTTGTTTCTTGACTTTTCTATCATTTTAACTTAGAATGAATGTGATTAAATTGTTATTATTTTATGTCTCATATAGGAGGACTACACCGATGAAAACTGTAAAAATTTCTTTAAATTCCATTGATAAAGTAAAATCATTTGTAAATGATATCACAAAATTCGACAATGATTTTGATCTTGTTTCCGGAAGATATGTAATCGACGCAAAGTCTATCATGGGTATCTTTAGCCTTGACCTTTCTAAACCGATTGATTTAAATATCCATGCCGATGCTGATGTTGACAACATTCTTTCCATTTTGGATTCATACATCATCAAGTAATAAAGCACACATACCAATGAGCTACCGCACAAATACTGTAGCTCATTTTTATTGCATTTTTATCGCACATGAATCACCTCGGTCGTTTGAATGGCTTTTTCCACCAATGCGTCTATGGTTTCTTCCAAATATATCTCGGATTTTTCAATACGCTCCAACCTTGGTTTTGTGACAGGGTGCTTTGCCACAAAAATTGTACAGCAATCTTCAAAAGGCAAAATAGATGTCTCATAGGTGTCAATTTTTTCAGCAATCTCTATAATCTCCCGTTTATCAAAACCAATCAAAGGCCGATACACAGGTAACGCGCAAACAGCATCTGTTGTCAATAAACTTTGCATCGTTTGACTCGCCACTTGGCCAATGCTTTCGCCCGTCACCAAACCTAAGCACTTTGATTCCCCTGCAAAATGCTCCGCAATCCGCATCATATAACGACGCATAATAATGGTCAGCTCTTCATGAGGACATTTTTCATATATTTCTAACTGAATATCCGTAAAATTTACCACATTTAGTTTAATCGGTCCGGCATACGCTCCAATCAAACGTGCCAAATCTACCACCTTTTCCTTAGCTCTCTCACTGGTATAAGGGGGTGCGTGAAAATAAGTAGCCTCCAAAGAAACACCACGCTTCGCAATCAAATATCCCGCCACCGGACTGTCAATACCACCGGACAACAACAACATCGCTTTTCCATTTGTGCCCACAGGCATACCACCCAAACCGGGAATGATTTTTGCATATATATAAATATCCTCTCGAATTTCTACATGCAACATAATATCCGGATTATGCACATCTACCCGCATTTCAGGAAAAGCATCTAAAATCACCCCACCCAAATCACAATTGATTTCCATAGAATTTAATGGATAATTTTTTCGGCTGCGACGCGCCTCCACCTTAAATGTATGATTGCTCATACCATAAGTCTCCCGTACAAAAGCAATCACATCTTCCGCCAATCGGTCAAAACCTTGATCTGTCGTTTTATAAACAGGGCAAACACCCACAATCCCAAAAACCTTTTGCAAGCCTGTTACAACCTCTTCAAAATCATAAGCCTCCGCACAATCCACATAAATGCGGCCTTGGGCTTTGTGGACATGAAAAGCACCACTTAAATTTTTTAATCTATATCTAATCTGACGAACAAGAGCATCCTCAAACAAATAACGATTTTTACCTTTTAATCCAATCTCACCATATTTTATTAAAAATGATTGTTTCATCTTTTACCTCGCAATAAACTTCCTTAACATTGGTATTACATTATATAAGGTTTCTAAGGTAACGTCAATTTCTTCTTTGGTGGTAAATTCACTCAAACTAAAGCGAATGGTACTCTCTTGATATCCCTCCGGCAACGAAAGAGCGGCTAGTACACTACTTGTTTTTTTGCTATAAGAAGAACAGGCTGAACCCGCTGACACAAAAATCTTTTTTTCTTCCAAAGCATGTAACAGCACTTCACTGCGCACCCCTTTGAAACCAACGCTGATAATATGCCCCACACTTTTATCCGGATCCACACAGTCACCGTGAAACCGCACATCTTCTATCTTTTGCAAACCGGCAATAAAACCTTGCTTCAACGCCCATACATGCGCTTTGTTTACTTCCATATTTTGATACATTTTTTCGCCGGCTAAAACCAAACCTGCAATCCCCGGCACATTGTCCGTGCCTGCACGAAAACCACCTTGTTGACCACCACCATAGGAAATCGGCAGTATTTTTGCTTTTTCATTTTTATACAAAAAACCTATGCCTTTTGGCCCATGAAATTTATGCGCACTCACACTATACAAATCAAGGCTCACGCGCTTGGGATAAATAGGAACTTTTCCAAAACCTTGCACCCCATCACTATGGAATAAAATCTGCTTATTATAATCTTTGATGATTGTCCCAATTTGTTCTAAGGGCTGAATCGTGCCAATTTCATTGTTTACATGCATGATAGAAACTAAAATCGTGTCCAAACGCAAAGCCTCTTGCAAAGCCTGCAAATCCACAATACCATCTTGATCCACCGGCAAGTAGGTAACTTGAAAACCCACTTCTTCCAAGTGTTGCATGGCCTTTAAAATACCGGAATGCTCTATGACAGTCGTAATCAAATGCTTACCACGCCGTTGATTGGCAAAAGCACCACCAAGAATCGCCAGATTATCACTCTCTGTACCTCCCGAAGTGAAAATAATCTCCTTGGGTTCTACCTTTAAACGATGTGCCAATTTGGCTTTCCCGTCTTTGACATAACGCTCCGCCTCCATACCCTTTAAATGCACGGAAGAGGGGTTAGCGTAATCCTCACACATAACTTTTAAAACCAACTCTGCCACTTCGAAATAACACTGTGTCGTTGCTGCATTGTCTAAATATATCTCCACTTTTCGCTACTCCTTTAAATCTACAAGAAATATCTGTAGATTTTTATTCCATCTCATACATCAAAATCGCTAACATTGCCATCGCGGCTGTTTCCGTGCGTAATATTCGTTTTCCCAAGGTAATCATCCGAGCACCATATGATACCGCCAATGCCACTTCTTCTTGCTCAAAACCACCCTCCGGACCGATGAATATACCGATGGATCTCCCTACTTGCATCTTTTTTATGATTGCCTTGCTTTCCGCCATATCCGCGGCCAATTCATAGGGAATCAAAAGGATGTCTAACGCTTTTGCATAAGCAAGCGCTTCTTTCATAGGCATCACCTCTTTGACGCGGGGAATCAAACCACGGCCGGACTGCTTCGCCGCACTTTCAGAAATACCATTCCAGCGCATCGCTTTTTTCTCTGCCTTTTTGACATCCAACTTGACCACCGCCCGGCTTGTTTTCATCGGAATAATTTCATACACACCCAATTCCACTGCCTTTTGAATGATAAACTCCATTTTATCACCTTTTGGCAAGCCTTGAAATAAATATATTTTAGAGAGCAGTTCTGTATCATTTTTCCATTCTTTCTCTATTTGCAAAACCACCTCCTTCAAATCATAGGATTTGATAACGCAAAGATAGATTTTACCACTGCTATCACAAACTTCCAACTGTTCTCCAATTTTCATGCGTAATACCTGTTTTATGTGATTTACATCATTGCCTGTGATGTGTACTTTTCCCTCTTTTACCTGTGTCGGCAAAACAAAAAAACGCTGCATCATAAATATTCTCCTACTTCTTTTGCCCCGTAATCGAAACCCATTCACCTTGTTCTGTAATCTCTAAGATTGCAAAACCACAATCAACCAAAACTTCTTTTACCATTTCTTCTTTCTCTTTTAAAATACCGCCGGTAATATAAACACCTCCCACATTAAGGTATTTTACCACCTCCGGGGCTAATTGTACCAAAACATCTGCCAAAATATTAGAAAATGCCATGTCATATGTGAAAGCACTCACCTGATTTTGCACGGTTTTTTCATTTATTATATTGCCAACCCATACTTGATATTGATTTTTGTTGATGCCGTTTTCTCGCATATTTTCATGGGTGGCATCCATAGCGCAAGGGTCTAAATCCGTACCCACGCAAAAATCCGCCCCATATTTTAAAGCCAACATGCCTAAGATACCACTACCACAACCCACATCTAATACCCTTTGACCTTGCGCAACATATTTTTTTAATTGACGAATGCATAATTGGGTGGTTTCATGCATGCCCGTACCAAAAGCAGTGCCCGGATCAATGTGAATGATCATCCTATCTTTATCTTTTGCCTGCACTTCTTCCCAAGAAGGAATGATCAGAATATCATCAATATAAAAAGAATGAAAATACTGCTTCCAGTTGTTCATCCAATCTATATCTTCCGTTTGACTTATCTCTATGGTACCTGCTCCAATATCCATACATTTTGACACCTCTGCCAAAGCCTTTTTGACACGTTTTAAAGTTAAATCAACATCCACACCCTCTTCTACATAAAAACTCAAATAAGCCTCTCCTACATCCACTTGAACTTCCGGCAAAATATCTACAAACAACTGCTCTTTTTCCAAGGAACTTAAAGGCACTTGATCTTCGATCTCCACCCCCTCAATGCCAATATCCAACAAGGCACCGGCAATGATATCTTCGGCCTCTACTTTGGTTCGCAATCTAAATTTCGTCCATTTCATAATTTGAATCCTCTTGTTTTAAAAGTCTTTCTGCAATTTCAATATCTGATGCTGTTGTTACTTTAATATTGTCATAAGAACCAACAACCATATACACTTCACGTTCTAAGCACTCTTGTATCACCCGCACATCATCGGTTATCCTTTTTGATGCAAACGCCAAGGATTCCTTTTTTGCCAATATCTGATGCGCAAAACAAATTTCGTCATAAACAAAACACTGGGGGGTTTGCATCGACCAAAAAGAGCTACGATTGGGAATTTCCAATATTTTTTGACTCTCTTCTACCCGGCAAATCGTATCCACCACCTGAACTCCGGCCGTACAGGCACCGTACAACAGCACTGCATCCATACAATCCTGTATCACTTTTTGAGACAAGCAAGGTCTCGCTCCATCGTGAATCAACACATAATCACAAGGCTGACAAGCCGCAAGTCCCAAAGCCGAAGAGTGATAACGTTCTTTGCCACCTGCTACAATCTTACTTATTTTTTGAAACCCATATTTCTCCACAATCTCTTTTTGACAAGTATCCATTTCATCTTTTCCTGTCACCAACACAATGGAATCTACCCTGCTCTTTTCAAAAGCCAACAAGGCATAATAAAGCATCGGGTAACCGTTTAGTTTCATATATTGCTTTGCAAGGTCGGTCTCCATTCGTTTGCCACTACCCCCTGCTAAAACCACTGCCGTAAAACGTTTCTTTTGATACATATTTATCGCTTATCCTTTCACTCCGGAATAATATCATAACCACCGTGAACGCTACAAACAGCACCGCCAATAAAGCCACTGCCGAGTGTTACCGCTATTTCTGTGTAAATTCCACTCGAAGGGCAAACAACCTCATATTGCATCCGATGAATCACTTCTGACATATTGATATTCGAATTGACCCCACGCTCTCTTTGCAACTCCTCTAATAACACTTGACGATTGCAGGCACATCTATTCTTTGCATCGGGATTTACATAAGCTACAATACTCATTACGGCACCACCTACCAAAACGGTAATAATAACCACAATAATCATTTTTTCCATAAACCGAAAAGGCTTTTTTTTCTTATTTTCCATCATTCCACACCACGCAAACGGGCATTTGGTACATACTGTCGCACCACCTCTAACACCTGTTGCATAACCTCCTTATTGTACGGCCGCAAACCAGGGACAATCAAATCTCCCGAATCTATAAAGCCTTGAATATAGTAACTTTTTGCGCCTTTGAGCCAACGACCAATCATTTCCATATCTTCACGCTTATGAAACTCCCGCACAATGGTAGTACGAAACTCATAAGACACAACATCGGATTTCAAATAAGATACTGCAGCTAAAATCTCCCCTACGTAGTCATTCTCATTTAAACCAATGGTCATGCTATATTTATTAAGTGTATTTTTAACATCCATGGCCACATGATCAACGCACGCTTTCTCAACCAAAGATATAAGCTTTCTTGTCTGACTACCATTTGTATCTAGTTTAACCTGGTATCCCATCTCTTTTATCTCTTTGATAAAATCTTCCAAATCAGGCTGCAACAATGGCTCACCACCTGTGATACAAACACCCTCTAAAATGCCTTTTCGCTTATGTAAAAAATCCAACACCTGCTCTGTAGGGATATCATTTTCTTCACGGATATGGGTTACCAAAGATGCATTGTGACAAAAAGGACAACGAAAATTACAGCCTGCCGTAAAAATAGTAGCAGCCATCTTCCCAGGGTAATCTAATAAAGTCAGTTTTTGCAAACCTTGAATACGCATAACGATACCTCTTCCATCCAAATCTCTAACACATCCTTTCCTAGTATAACAAATTTTACCCCGACTTGCATACTTGCATTTTGGAAATGTTCATGTTACGATGTATCCAATAAATGTTCTGATTACAAAGGCACACACCTGAGTAAAAAGGCACACAGACTGAATATAGCTTTCCTTGCATGCCTATGTGAGGGATATCTTTTCTGCTCGGGCCTTTTGCCTGAGTTTTTTTGTTCTATTAGGAGGGAAATATGGATACACGTATTGCTTTAATCGGAATCATCGTTGAAAACAATGACTCCATCGAACAGTTAAACCAGTTGCTGGGGGAGTATAGTCAATATATAATCGGGCGCATGGGCGTGCCTTATCGGGAGAAACAAATTTCCATTATCAGTGTCACTTTAGATGCGCCCGGCGACTGTATCAGCGCATTATCCGGGAAATTAGGGATGTTACCCGGCATCAGTAGCAAAACCCTTTATGCCAAAAACGAATACCAAAGAAAGACTTGAAAGGAACACAAAGATATGCAAACACAAAAAATGCTGATTGATAAACTCGCAAACACAAAAACACTTTCCAAAGAAGAATGGATCACTTTAATTGACGGACACGATGCAGACTCGGCCGCATATCTCTTTGCACAAGCACGTGATATCCGCCATCAACATTATGGCAAGGAAGTTTTTCAAAGAGGACTCATTGAATTTACAAATTATTGCAAACAAGACTGCTTTTATTGCGGTATTCGCAAAAGCAACCCGGAAGTGGTGCGTTATCGTTTGTCTGAGGCCGAAATTTTATCCTGCTGTGAATTGGGTTATGAACTGGGTTTTCGCACCTTTGTTTTACAAGGCGGCGAGGACAATTTTTTCACCGACGAAAGATTAAGCCATATCATTGCCCATATCCATCAGGCTTTTCCTGATTGTGCCATCACGTTATCCATTGGTGAACGTTCCTTTGCAAGTTATCAGACGCTTTTCAAAGCAGGCGCACAGCGTTTTTTATTGCGCCATGAAACCCATAATCATGCGCATTATGCAACATTACATCCCGAGAACCTAAGTGCCCGTAAACGACAAGCATGTCTTTGGGATTTGAAAAAAATCGGCTTTGAGGTAGGTACCGGTTTTATGGTCGGCTCACCTTTCCAAACTTCTGCACATTTAGCAGAAGACATGCTTTTCTTAAAAAAACTAAACCCGCAAATGATTGGCATTGGCCCCTTTATTCCCCACCATGCAACACCTTTCCATGACCAATGCGCCGGCACATTGGAATTGACTTTATTTATGATTGGTTTAATTCGCCTAATGCTACCAAAAGTATTGTTGCCATCCACAACTTCTTTGGGCACAATTGCAACGGATGGACGTGAAAAAGGCATATTAGCAGGTGCAAATGTTGTCATGCCCAATCTATCACCCATTAATACCCGCAAAAACTATCAACTCTATGACAACAAAATTTGTCTGGACGATGATGCCCGTGATTGTCGGCAATGCATGGAAAACAGAATGAACACCATCGGTTACAAAATCGTGGTCTGCAAGGGGGATTCTTTAAATCTCGACGAAAGGAATGTGGCTTATGTATGATGTAAACTCCAAACATGCTGCTGATTTTATCAATCATCAAGAAATTTTAGATACTTTGGCTTATGCACGCGAAAACTGTACCAATGAAACACGCATTGATGAAGTAATCGCAAAAGCCGAAAAAGGGCAAGGTCTCTCCCATCGTGAGGGTGCACTTTTATTGTTATGCCCATTACCTGATAAAAATCAAGCCATACTCAGCCTAGCGCAAAAAATCAAACATCGATTTTACGGCAATCGCATTGTCTTATTTGCACCCCTTTATTTGTCCAACTATTGCATCAATGGCTGTATTTATTGTCCTTATCATGTGAAAAATAAATGTATTCCAAGAAAAAAACTCAGCCAAGCAGAAATACGCCAAGAAGTAATCGCTTTGCAAGATATGGGGCATAAACGTTTGGCGATTGAAGCCGGCGAAGATCCCATCCACAATACCATGGATTATTATTTGAAATCCATCGAAACCATTTATAGCATCAAACATAAAAACGGAGCCATTCGCCGGGCAAACATCAACATTGCCGCGACCACCGTCGATCATTATCGCTTATTAAATGAGGCTGAAATCGGTACTTATATCTTATTTCAAGAAACTTATAATAGAACCTATTATAAGAAACTGCATCCAAGTGGTCCAAAAAGTGATTATGACTATCATACCACCGCCATGGACCGGGCTATGGAAAGTGGTATCGACGATGTAGGCTTGGGGGTACTCTTTGGTTTGAGCAATTATGATTATGAATATGTGGGACTACTGATGCACGGCGAACATTTAGAGTCCGCCTTTGGTGTCGGTCCGCACACCATCAGCATGCCCCGTTTGCGTTCTGCTGATAGCATCAACCCGGATGATTTCAATAGTATAGATGATGAAACATTTGCTAAAATTGTCGCTTGCGTCCGCCTTGCCGTACCTTACACAGGTATGATTATATCCACCAGAGAAAGTAAAGAATGCCGGGAAAAGGTATTGACCCTTGGCATCTCACAAATCAGCGGAGGCTCAAAAACCAGTGTCGGCGGTTATGCCAATATTGAGCCACAAGAAACAAAACAATTTGAAACCCATGACAATAGGACTTTAGATGAAGTGGTTTATTGGCTTATGGAATTGGGTTATATTCCAAGTTTTTGCACCGCCTGCTACCGGGAGGGGCGAAAAGGAGACCGCTTTATGGAATTATGTAAAAGCGGGCAACTACAAAATATTTGCCACCCCAATTCCTTGATGACACTCAAAGAATACAGCGTTGATTATGCAAACGCCAATACCCAATCTTTGGCCAATCAACGGATTGCGCAGGAAATTAATAACATTCCCAATGAAAAAGTGAGAGCTTTGGTAACGGAAAACCTACGTTTGATTGCACAAAATAACAGGCGCGATTTCCGATTATAGCAGAAAGGCAAGGTATCAAATGAGTTTAAATAGCACCCCCGCTTCCCATCGCATTCACATTGGTATCTTTGGCCGACGTAACGCAGGCAAATCCAGTGTAATCAATGCCATTACAGGGCAAAATCTTGCCATTGTTTCTGAGCAAAAAGGCACTACCACCGACCCTGTGCAAAAAGCCATGGAACTTTTACCCCTTGGCCCTGTTGTGCTCATTGATACACCGGGGCTTGATGACGTAGGTGCTTTAGGCAGCCAACGCATCAAAAAAGCAGAGCAAATTCTCGCCAAAACCGATATCGCTCTTTTGGTGATTGATGGTACCATTGGTATGGACAACGTGGAGGAAAATATTTTAATTACCATCAAAGATAAAAAAATCCCTTATCTAATTGTAACAAATAAATCTGATTTATTAGATACAAAACCCCATCCAACAGATGAAAGTATCTATATCAGTGCACATACAAAAGAAAATATTGACGTTTTAAAAGAAGCATTGGCCAAATTGGGTGAACATATAAAAATAAGCAAGCCTTTGGTCGCAGATTTAATTCAAACAGGGGATTTTGTCGTTTTGGTCACTCCAATTGACGAAGGAGCACCAAAAGGGCGTTTGATTTTGCCGCAGCAACAAGTCATTCGGGAAATTATAGACTTTGGTGCCACAGCCTTGGTTACTGACGTAGCACAGCTACAAACCACCTTAAACGGCTTAAAACAACCCCCTAGCCTTATCATCACCGACAGCCAAGTCTTTCAAAAAGTAAATGCGCTTGCACCGGCAAATATTCGCCTAACTTCTTTTTCTATTTTATTTGCCAGATTCAAAGGAAGTTTAACACAACTATGCGAAGGTGCTTTTGCAATAAACCGGTTAAAAGACGGGGATTACATCCTGATTTCCGAAGGGTGCACCCACCATCGCCAATGTCAAGATATCGGCACTGTAAAACTACCGCATTGGCTGAAACAATATACAAAAAAACACTTGCACTTCCACTTCACCAGCGGAAATGATTTCCCCCTTGATATCACCGCTTATGCCATTGTAGTACACTGTGGAGGTTGTGTATTGAATGAACGAGAAATGAAAAACCGACTTAACATTGCAAAAGAACAAAATATAGCAATGACCAATTACGGAATGGCCATTGCCTTTATGAATGGAATATTAGAAAAAAGTACAAACTTTTAATATTGAATGCGGAACTTTTTTTCATCACTTTTCACAGCGATTTTAGCCGAATCCAAATGGTCGATTCGAATGAAATCGCTTTTATTTAACGTTATCAGTAACTTGTCTATTTGTTCCCCCGACCCTTGCACTTCCATGGATACAGTACCATCCGACTCATTTTGCACCCAACCGGTCAATCCAATCGAAAGGGCAAGCCCTGTGGCACGATACCGAAAACCAACACCTTGCACACGGCCATGAAATATCAAACGCTTTCTTATTTTTTCTGTCATACTATACCTCGTCCATCGGAGACTTCTCTTCTTCCTCCTTGGGATCAATCACTTCAAAAACCTTACGTAATACCTTTGCACTTAACCAAGCCACCAGTGCAAATCCCACAAAAATCCATATGATCGTTCCGATTATGATTGTTTCTAATGTTAAAAGCGTAATCACAATCGCAGCTGCATGAATGATTAATAATAGTATCGTATAAGGCAACTTACCAATGGATAACAACAAAGCATTTTTAATATTGACCTTGATTGTATTTTCATAACGTGCTGTCATTGGGAATAAATATAATCCCATAAAAACAAGAATTGCACCCATCATAACAAAAATCACCATCAAAACCGTTTGAAGTATTTCCACATCCATAAATTGTGTCAGATGAATATTGAGCAAAATAATCAGCCCAAGTGGTGCATACATCAACCACAGAATAGTACTCTTTTTAAAATTTTCTTTAAAGGCAAGCAAAAAACCTTTGAAAATATAACCCTCTTCATTTTTTACCAATTTTAACATCACTGTGTACATCGCTGTAATAGACGCACCAATCGTAAAAATCGGAATGCTGCAAATGATAAATAATACATTCAAAATCATAAAATCACATAAACGACCAAGAGCCCGCATAATTGGATTTTCTATTAAATTAAATCGCATATCTTCTTCATGCCTTTCTTTTATTGATCACCGTTGAAACAGTATGTACACAATTGCTTGGATGGTAATCCAATTGATTCGATCAAATCATCCAACAGATGAAATTTTAAAGAAGTATAGTTTTGTTGCCGACGAATTTCTTCTACCATCTTCTCATAATAAGGATTGCCGGGAATTGCATATGCTCGGATGGCCTCTCCACTAATATCCGGCTCAAACCCTTGAATCACACGCCGGGTAATCAACTCCATATCCGAATTTGGCCGGGAGAAATTCAAATATTTGCAGCCGTACAACAAAGGCGGACAAGCCGAGCGAACATGTACTTCCTTTGCACCACTTTGATACAGAAACTCCGTGGTCTCTTTGAGTTGAGTCCCCCGTACAATAGAATCATCTATCAATAACATTTTCTTGTCCCGAATCAAAGAATACACCGGAATCAATTTCATGCGAGCAATCAAATCTCTCTGCCTTTGATGGGTCGGCAAAAAAGAACGTGGCCAAGTGGGTGTATATTTAATAAAAGGACGGGCATATGACACACCGGAAGCATTGGCATAACCAATAGCATGGGCTACACCGGAATCCGGCACACCCGCAATAATATCAGGAGATATCTGACCCTTGTCTCTCTTTGCCATCAAATGGCCACAACGATAACGCATCTCTTCTACACCAACACCTTCATAAACTGATGTGGGATAACCATAATAAACCCATAAAAAAGAACACATTTTCATTTCTTCTTTGCAAGGGGGGCTTAAACTTTCCATCCCCTCCGGCGTTATAAAAACCACCTCCGCCGGACCTAATTCTTTGTAATCTTGATAATCCAAATTAATATAAGCAAAACTCTCAGAAGAAACACAAAATCCCGCTTCATTTCGACCAATCATCAAAGGCAAACGGCCATGTTTATCCCGAACTGCAAAAATCCCCTCCGCAGTCATAATCAGCATGGTCACAGAGCCATCTACACTTTCCTGGACAGATTTGATACCCTCCAGCAAACTATCTGCCCGACAAATCAAAGATGCCACCAATTCCGTACCATTGATGCGACCACCACTCATTTCTTGAAAATGTGTGTAACCCGTTTGATATAGTTGCTCCAACAGCTCTTTGGAATTGTTGATTTTTCCCACCACGGTCAAAGCAAAACTTCCAAAATGTGACTGTATAATCAAAGGTTGCGGATCATAATCTGAAATACAACCAATGCCTAAGTTTCCCGTTAACTCATCTACATCTTTTTCAAACTTCGTACGAAAGGGGGTGTTTTCAATATTGTGAATCGCTCTTTGAAACCCCGCTTTACCATGCGTCGCCATTCCTGCTCTTCGTGTCCCCAGATGGGAATGATAATCCACCCCATAAAACAATTCTAAGGTACAATTCCGCTTTGTTGCAACCCCAAAAAATCCTCCCATTTACCTATTTCCTCTCGTTGTTTGTTATCGCTCAACCAACTGCATTTCATTGTCCAAATCACGAAAACCATATTTCTCATACAATACACGTGACTCTTGGGTCGTTTCTAACGTAATGTTTGTAACATTGCGACTATGGGCTGTTTCTACTAGCATATCTAAGGTGTGATTGGCAATCCCGCGGCGCCGATATGCCGGATGTGTATACATATTCATAATGCAACCCCACATACCACTTTGGTTATAATAACTTGGCAATATTTGATAAAAACTAATACCACCTGAACCAATAAATTGTCCATTGTCAAAAACCACATACGCTACATGACTATCCTCTTTCAAAGCCTTTTCAAAATACGCCCTTGATTGATCTTTAAAAAATTTCAAGTCAACGGCAGCGTTAAGCCGATTGATGGCTCTAAGCACCTCCAACCGTGTTTCCACCAGTAAATCAATATCATTGAATGACGCTTTTTTGTATACTAATTCCATGACCACCTCTCATTAACTCAATTTCATCGTTAACTGGATTCTCTTTTTATTTAAATCTACGCTCATCACCTGCACATCTACAATATCCCCAACACTAACAACTTCCAAGGGGTGTTTGATATAACGATTGGATATTTGCGAAATATGGACCAAACCATCCTGATGAACACCAATATCTACAAAAGCACCAAAATCAATCACATTTCGAACGGTACCTTTTAGTACCATACCCGTTTTTAAATCAGACATCTCCAATACATCCGTACGCAAAATCGGCTTCGGCATTTCATCCCGGGGATCTCGTGCCGGTTTTTCCAGCTCGGCTACGATATCACGCAAAGTAATTTCTCCGATGCCCAATTCCTCTGCTAATTTCTGATAGTTTCCTATCGAACGACCCAAGTCTTTCATCTTGCCTTCCACAATATCTGTCAATTGATGACCTTGAGCCATGATTAATCTTTCAGCAGCCTCGTACGATTCCGGATGAACACCCGTAGCATCCAAAGGATTTTTGCTACCTTGAATACGCATAAAACCAGCACTTTGCTCAAACGCTTTTGGTCCTAATTTCGCCACTTTTAATAAACCTCTGCGATTGGCAAAGGAACCTTTTTCTTCCCGATACGTCACAATATTTTTGGCAATGGTGGCACTAATCCCTGAAATATAAGCCAACAATGGTGCTGAAGCTGTATTTAAATCAACCCCAACCTTATTCACACAATCTTCCACCACGCCACTTAGAGATTCTCCCAATTTCTTTTGATTCATATCATGTTGATACTGACCTACTCCAATTGACTGTGGATCAATTTTTACCAATTCTGCCAATGGATCTTGCAATCTTCTGGCAATAGAAGCAGCACTGCGTTGCCCTACATCAAAATTAGGAAATTCTTCTGAAGCCAACTTTGAGGCCGAATAAACAGAAGCACCCGCCTCATTTACAATGATATATTGCACTTTCTCCGGTATTTCTTTTAATAAATCAACAATAAACTGCTCCGATTCTCGTGAAGCTGTGCCATTGCCCACTGAAATCAAAGTAATACCATATTTACGAATAAACTTTTGCAACGTTGCTTTTGCGGTTTTTATCTTGTGGTCATTGGTTGGTTGCGTCGGATAAATCACAGTCGTATCCAGCACCTTACCTGTGGCATCAACCACAGCCAACTTGCAACCCGTACGAAAAGCCGGATCCCAACCCAAAACCACTTGCCCGACGATGGGTGGCTGCATCAATAACTGCTTTAAATTTTTGCCAAACACTGTAATCGCACCATCTTCTGCTTTTTCTGTCAGTTCATTGCGAATTTCCCGCTCAATCGCCGGCGCAATCAAACGCTTATAAGAATCTTCTGCCACATCTTTTAATACAGCTGTGGTATATTGATTTTCCCGGCTAATGATTTTCTTTTCCAAATATTGCTGAATATCTTCTATCGGTGCATCTATTTTCACCGTCAAAATTTTTTCTTTTTCACCACGGTTAATGGCTAGAATACGGTGTCCCACAAGCTTGTGTATTGGCTCTTCAAAGCCATAGTACATTTCAAAAACCGACTCCGTTTCTTTATCTTTTGCCGCAGAAATCAACAAACCCTTTTGCATGGTAACCCGCCGAATCCAACTTCGATAATCCGCCGAATCCGAAATGTTTTCTGCTATGATATCCTTGGCACCGGCAATGGCATCCTCTATCGTCAGCACTTCTTTCTCTTCTGACAAATAAGCCTCAGCCGCCTCTTCCAAAGGTGTTTCGATTTGTTGTAAAAGAATCACATTTGCCAATGGCTCTAAGCCTTTTTCTTTTGCAATTGTAGCTCTTGTCCTACGTTTAGGGCGATAAGGACGATACAAATCCTCCACCACCACTAACGTTTCCGCCGCCAAAATCTGACGTTTTAATTCTTCTGTCAACTTCCCCTGCTCTTCTATACTAGACAGCACCTGCTCCTTTTTCTCTTCTAGATTGCGCAAATAAAACAAACGCTCATGAAGCTTACGCAATTGCTCATCATCTAATGAACCTGTCACTTCCTTTCGATAACGTGAAATAAAGGGGATGGTATTTCCCGCATCAATCAATTCAATCGTGGCTTGTATCTGCCACAACTGTACACCTAATTCTTCTGTCAGTTTTTGACTAATATTCATTTCTCATATACCTTCTGTCTCTATATTTTTACATCTCCCTTATTCTATCATAAGTAAAGAGGCTTTGCATTAAATAAAAACTTTTGATATAATCCATGCTATATAAATAAACAATTTCAGTAGAAGAAAGAAGAGGTAAACATGTCAAAAAAAATAATTACATTTGGTGAAATTATGTTAAGGCTCGCTCCAGAAGGATATCAGCGTTTCACGCAAACAGAAAATTTTCTCGCCACCTATGGCGGCGGCGAAGCCAACGTAGCCGTTTCCTTGGCAAACTATGGTTTTGACGCAAAATTTGTCAGTAAATTACCAACACATGAAATTGGCCAAGCTGCTATCAATGCCTTGCGCCGTTTTGGTGTAGATACGTCACACATCACCAGAGGCGGAGATAGAGTCGGAATTTATTTTCTGGAAAAAGGTGCTTCACAACGTCCTTCAAAAGTTATTTATGATCGTGCCGGCTCTTCCATTGCAACTGCCAACAGTAGCGATTTTGATTGGAATATTATTTTTGATGGTGCTTCTTGGTTTCATTTTACCGGTATTACACCGGCATTAAATGATGACTTAGCCGCCATTTGTTTGGAAGCTTGTAAGGCCGCAAAAAAAGCAAATATCACCATTTCTTGCGATTTAAATTACCGCAATAAACTCTGGTCAAAGAAAAAAGCAGGAGAAGTGATGGGCAAATTATGTAAATACGTAGACGTATGTATTGCCAATGAAGAAGATTCTGCCGATGTTTTTGGCATTCACGCTACCGGTACGGATGTTACTTCCGGAACCGTAAATCATGATGGCTATAAACATGTGGCAAAACAATTAAAAGACCGTTTTGGTTTTTCTAAAGTAGCAATCACTTTGCGTGAATCTATTTCTGCCAACGACAACAATTGGTCCGCCATGTTGTTTGATGGATATGATTATTTCTTTAGCAAAAAATATGCCATGCACATTGTTGACCGTGTTGGCGGCGGAGATAGCTTTGGCGGCGGACTGATTTGTGCTATATTAAATAACCTAGACTCTCAAAGTACCATAGAGTTCGCCGTAGCGGCCTCTTGCCTAAAACATTCCATTGAGGGTGACTTCAATCAAGTTTCCATGGATGAAGTATTGAAATTGGCTGGGGGAGATGCTTCCGGCCGTGTACAAAGATAAGAATTTCTAAACACACAGAAAGGATGTTGACCCGCAAATCAACACCCTTTCTGTAATATCACAACACCACATGCATTTGTGCCAACATCTCTTTCAAAACATCTACCTTTATTTGCCCCGGTGCTGATTCTTCCCTTACTGCCGCAAAGGTAACAGCGGAACCGAAAAACTCCCCGCAAATACGACTGATTTTTCCATAATCACCCATTGCCATTGTCACAATGGGTATATTCATGCCCCGATGAGACATTTCAAGGGTCGCATTTAATAACGTCAGCACATCTTTTTTGCTCTTTGGCATAACAGCAATTTTCCCAATATCTACCCCGATATTTTTCATCTCTAATAAACGCAATACAATCTCTTCCATTGGAGATGTCCCCTTAAAATTGTGATTGGAACCCAATACTTTTACATTATGCTTATGCGCTTGGGCAATAATTGTATTGGTATATTGATGCATATTATTACGTGGAACAATATCCAATTCTTTCACTGTTTTCCATGAATCATACACATCAACAAAAATTTCTACATCTACAATGTCTACACACCTAGATTCAATCGCTCTTTGCAAAATCTGAACATACTGCAAGGGCGCAATTTCTTTACACCCACCCTCACGTAATGTCCGCAATGTAAACAAAAGAGGCCTTTCATGTAGCATTTCCCGCAAAATCCCTAATATATCAATCAAATCCGTTGCATGATTCAATTCGCAGAAATCTACACGCCATTCAAGCAAATCCGCATCGGTCGCCAAAGCAATCTTGGTTTCTTCTATAATTTCCGCTTTGGTTTTTCCCATAATGGAAACACAAATCTTAGGCATACCAACACCAATTTCCAATCCTCTTACAACAACAGGTTTCATAGTATCTCCTTTTCTTGAACTTATAAATTTCTAATTTTCAAATCACGCTGCGCCTCTCTTTTTTGATCTTTCTTGGCAATATCTGCTCGTTTGTCATAAAGTTTCTTACCTTTAGCCAAACCAATCTCTACCTTTACAAGACTGCCTGAAAAATAAATTTTCAAAGGCAAAACCGTAATGCCCTGCTCTTTGACTTTTCCTGATATTTTATTGATTTCACTTTTATGTAACAATAATTTTCTTACCCGCAAAGGATCTTTGTTGAATATATTTCCTTTTTCATAAGGACTTATATGCATACCATAAACATAAATTTCCCCATGGGCAATGCGTACAAAAGCTTCCTTAATACTACATTTACCCATACGCAATGCTTTCACTTCCGTACCGTGCAATACGATGCCGGCCTCATATTTCTCTAAAATAAAATAATCATGGTAAGCCTTTTTATTATTTGCAATCAACTTCCCGTCTGTCTTAGCCATTTATTTCACTTCCTTCCCAAATGCAAGACAACCCATCATAGCGTTCCTCCATAAGCTCAAAATCAATCGTTCTGCGATGGGTATCCACTTCGAGAACAGATATCATCACTTGTTGACCCAATCGAAACACCTTTCCCGTCGCTTCTCCTACAAGCTCAAAACGTACTTCGTCATACTCATAAAAATCATCTGTTAAATTTGTAACATGAACCATACCCTCTATTGTATTTGGCAATTCTACATAAATGCCCCATCTGGTCACACCGGAAATCACACCTACAAATACATCACCAATATGCCCTTTCATGTACTCTGCTTTTTTCAGCTTAATGGTCTCTCGCTCTGCCTCTTCTGCACGTCGTTCCATGGTACTGGATTGCAACGCAACCTCAGGCAATCGTTTCGCATAGTGCGCAATACGTTCTTGATTCAAACGACCACGTATATTCTCCTTAATGATACGATGAATCTGCAAATCCGGATAGCGACGTATGGGCGAAGTAAAATGGGTATAGTATTTGGCAGCCAAACCAAAATGACCTGCATTTTCTGTTGTATAACGTGCTTGTCGCATAGAACGTAACGTCAAGCGGCTAATCATTGCCTCTTGGGGGGTACCTGCAATCTTATTTAATAATTTTTGTATTTCCATCGGATGTATCTCCTCATTCACCCGCATATGAAAACCAAAATTATGAACGAGAAAACTTAACTTCTTCATCTTTTCTTCATCCGGTATCTCATGACTCCGATATAAAAAGGGTAATTCACGCCAATAATATTCTTCTGCCACTGTTTCATTTGCCAACAACATAAAATCTTCTATCAGGCATGTGGCTGTATTTACTTCATAAGCCTTTATCTCTACAGGCACACCATCTTCATCTAATACCATTTTTGTTTCCGGAAAATCAAAATGAATAGAACCACGATTTCGCCGCCGCTCCCGTAAAATCAATGATAATGCTCTCATATCCTCAAACATAGGCAATCGTTCTTGATTGTCTGCCATTTCTTGTGCATCTTGTTCTTCTAATATCTTCGCCACAGCGGTATAAGTCATACGCTTATTTACCTGAATCACCGTTTCAGCCAACGCATGATTAATCACTTCGCCCTTGGGATTTACTGTCATAATACAACTCAATGCCAATCTATCTTCATGGGCATTCAAAGAACAAATTCCATTGGAAAGCTTTGGCGGTAACATAGGAATCACACGGTCTACCAAATAAACACTGGTTCCCCGCCGCAAAGCTTCTTTGTCCAAAGCACTACCTTCTTGAACATAATTGGCCACATCGGCAATATGCACACCTAAAACATAATTTTCACCATCACGAACCAACGAAACCGCATCATCCAAGTCTTTAGCATCTTCGCCATCTATGGTCACCATATCTAAATTCCGCAAATCCATACGACCCATTATATCAGCCGCACTGACATCTTTTCCTACCCGTTCCGCTTGATTGCATACACGTACAGGGAATTCTACAGGCAAACCATAATCTTTTACAATGGATAATATATCTGTACCCGGTGCGTTAGCAAAACCAATAATCTCGATTATCCGCCCTTCCGGTTTTTTGTCCTTTTCTCCATAGGAGGTCAATTCGGCAACTACTTTTTGACCTGTCACTGCTCCCATCCATTTACCCTCAGGTATATAAATATCTTGCAACATTTTTTGATTGTCCGGACGTACAAAACCAAAACTTTGATTTTTTTCAAATAGACCCACCACTTGAACCACACCACGCGAAACAATACGGCTAATATATCCCTCTTTTCGCTTACCCTCCGGAGAACATGTAATCATATACTCTACTTGATCACCATCCATGGCGCCTTTGTTATTTTCCCCTGCAATAAAAATATCCGCCTGCCCCTCCTCATCCGGAAGTACAAAACCAAACCCTTTGGGGTTGCCTTGATAAGTACCACGCAATATACTATGTGAACCCTTTATATACTTACCTTTTGCAGTCAGGCTAACCTTACCTTCTTCTTCCAATAAATCTAATATATCATGTAACTCCCGTCTCCTATCTTTGGGAACCTGCAATAATACTGCGATTTCCTTGAACTTCATAGGAATATAAGAAACGTCACAAATAAAATCATAAACCAATTTTTTTCTTTCTGTAAAACCTTTACGCAACTTTTTTGTCCTCTATCACTTTCTTCTTTATAGTAAAAAGCACCCTATCCATAAAAATAGAGTGCTCATAAATCTTTTATCGAAAATCTTAACTAAATACCGGTAGGTTCAATACCAAAGCTAATAAAAGAAATGCAATCGCTAAAAACTTGGTAAACTTAACCAATCTACCCTCGGTGGAACGCCCTTTGTTTTGCCCCCAAAATGTATCTGCGGCTCCACTGATGGTTCCTAATCCGGCAGACTTGCCCTCTTGTAAAAGAATAATCGCTGCCAACCCTATACAAACTAGTACAAACACGATTGTTAAAATTGTTCCTAAAATTTCCATCACTAACCTCCTGTTAATAAACAATGACTATTCTAACACAACAATCAAAATAACACAATCCTTTTTTCTAATATTCACAAATATGACGCAGATTAAAGAAGGAAGCGAAGATTAAAATTTCTTGACAAGCCATCTGCCAGCGTCTATAATAGATAGGCATGACCAAAGGAGAAACAGTGTACACCAGCCCCGGAGTACGACTGATTTCATATATAAATAAAATTGTTAAAAACGACGGAATGTACAAAAACATTCCATACCAATAGGAGGATTACCCATGAAAACTTATATGGCGAACCCGGACACAATTGAAAGAAAATGGTATGTGGTAGATGCCGAGGGCTGTACGTTAGGACGCCTCTCTTCTGAAATTGCGAAAGTCCTTAGAGGAAAACACAAAGCTGAATTTACACCACATGTAGATACCGGTGATTATGTAATCGTAGTAAATGCCGATAAAATCAAAGTTACCGGCAAAAAAATGGATCAAAAAATCTATTACAACCATTCCGGTTGGATTGGTGGCATGAAAGAAACAAAACTATCCACCATGATGGAGAAAAAACCAGAAAAGGTAATGGAACTAGCTGTAAAAGGGATGCTTCCCAAAGGACCTCTGGGCAGTGCAATGATGAAAAAGTTATTTGTGTATGCAGGATCGGAACACAAACAACAAGCTCAAAAACCAGAAGTACTAACATTTTAGAAAAGGTTAAAAGGAGGAAAATACATTGGCTACTGCAAAGTATTACGGAACCGGAAGAAGAAAAAAATCAATTGCCAGAGTATATTTGGTACCGGGAACAGGTAAAATCACAATCAATAAAAGAGACATTGATGATTATTTAGGTCTTGAAACATTAAAAGTTGTTGTACGTCAACCACTTGTGACAACAAGCACCTTGGATAAATTTGACGTGTTGGTCACTGTACATGGCGGTGGTTATACAGGACAGGCCGGAGCGATTCGTCACGGTATCGCCAGAGCATTGTTACAAGCAGACACAGAATACAGACCAACTCTAAAAACAGCAGGATACTTAACACGTGACCCACGTATGAAAGAACGTAAAAAATATGGATTGAAAGCAGCACGTAGAGCACCTCAATTCTCAAAACGTTAATTTCAATAATATCACAAACCAAGAGCATCCTCACGCAATTGATGAGGATGCTCTCTTTCATCTTAATTCTGAGAACATTTTTTATACAATCATACATTTATCTAATCTTAATAAATCACACTAACACAAATCAATACCAATACAGTCCTTTTCATCTCCAACACCAATAAATATCCCTTTTCAGCCCTTAAAATACAAGTATTACTTGTACTAGAAATACTTGTATTTGCCGTAAATGATTGCATCAACGACCTTTTTTAGATATAGTAATTTTCATACCCAAACTTACATTCCAATTTGATTCTTATAAAAAGCAAGGAGAATTTATATGCGTTTTGCCAAATGGTTACAAAGAAAAAGAAAATCCTGCGGTTATACACAAAAAGAAGTTGCCGCAAAATTATTCATATCACAACAATTAGTATCACAATGGGAAAACGCACGTGGCCGTCCAAACCTAGAAATGCTTATGAAACTAGCGACACTTTATGAATGTGGCGAACATGAAATGGTTTCCATGCTTTTAAAGCAAAAAAAACGTTCAAAAACCCATTAAAAATAAGTTACGCTTTCATCTTTGGAAAGTGTAACTTATTTCAACGCCTTAAACTATTTTTATGCCCTTAAATAGTCCCATCCCAAGTACCGGTCACCTCTTTTTTGGCTTCTTCTTCATCAAACCAATGGGTGGTTACAACTTTGGTTTCTGTAAAGAAACGGAAACCATCTTTGCCTAAGCAGTGTAAATCACCAAAAAACGAATTTTTGTGACCTGAAAACGGAAATACACCCAAAGGTACCGGAATACCTACATTGATACCAACCATACCACCATCCGTATGTCTCGCAAATTCTCTGGCAAAATAGCCGTTTTGTGTATAAATCACCGAACCATTCGCAAATGCATTGGCATTCATCACAGCCAATCCTTCCTCAAAATTTTTCACACGTTTGATGCATAATACAGGTCCAAATATCTCTTCTTGCCCCACTGACATTTCAGGGGTAATATTGTCTAAAATAGTAGGTGCCAAATAGAAACCATTTTCATAACCCTCCACCACTACATCACGGCCATCTAACACCACCGTAGCACCTTTTGCAATGCCTTTTTGAATCCAATCCGAAACATATTTTTTATGATCTGCATTTACAACAGGGCCTAATTGCGTACTTTTATCATAAGCAGGGCCTATTTTTAGATTAGAAGCAAGTTCTTTTAGTTTTACTACCAGTTCATCTGCAATGACTTCCTCCGCAACAACCACCGGGAGTGCCATACAACGCTGTCCACCACAACCAAACGCTGAATTGATGATACCTGCTGCCGAACGCCCAATATGAGCATCGTGCATCACCAAGGCATGATTTTTCGCTTCACAAAGAGCTTGTACCCTTTTCCCATTGCCTGCGGCGATTTGATAAATGTGTTTACCAACTGTAGTCGAACCAACGAAAGAAACACCTTTGATATCCGGATGATTCAAGAAAATCTCTGCCTCACGCCTGGAGGCTGTCACAATATTCAAAACCCCATCCGGCAAACCCGCTTCTTTATATAGTTCTGCAAAACGCAAAGCACTTTGAGAAGTAAAGGATGCTGCCTTAATCACAATTGTATTACCTGTAGCGACACAAATTGGAACCATCCAACCCATAGGAATCATAGCCGGAAAATTGTAAGGTACAATACCGGCAAAAACACCCAATGACTCATAATAAAGAACCGTATCATATCCTTTTGAAGCGTCCATCAAGCTCTCTCCCATCATCAAAGATGGAGCTGCAATGGCATGTTCTGTACCCTCTTTAGCCTTTAGCACATCACCTTGTGCCTCTGCCCAACTCTTACCATTTTCTCGCGCAACCAATTCTGTCAATTCATCCATATGCGTTTCAATCAAAGCCCGCACTTTATGTAACACTTGCACTCTTTTTACCACAGGTGTGGCCGACCAAGACGGATATGCCGCCTTGGCACTTTGAATGGCTAACACAACCTCATCCTTTGTACAGCTTGGCACCTTGGCAATCACTTCACCGGTACTCGGGTCGAATGCATCTGTATAGATTTCTGTTTTTGATGCAACAAATGCCCCATTTATAAATGGTTTTAATCTTTTTGTTTCTGCCATCTCTTCTTTCCTCACTTTCATGCAAATCCCATTGCATATTATCAACTTAACACTATTTTTGGGTAACTGCTTGTTATATTGAGTAACTTATGGTACTATTATAACATCCTATTTCAAACTTGCAATAGAAATTCATAAAAAAGTATTCAAAATATACCAAAAATATATTAAAATATAATGAAACGAACCCAAATAAGGAGATTTTATCCATGAGAACAAAACGGATTGACCAGATAGAAACCTATGTGTTAGAAAACAAAACGGTTACCTTAGATAAATTATGTAAAAATTTCAATGTCTCAAAAAATACCATTCGCCGGGATATCGACCAATTAATCACACGAGGAAAAATCACAAAAGTTTACGGCGGTGTTACTGCTATTTCAAAACAAGATTCAAACTTTCGTACCATTATACCTTTCGCAAAACGCAATAGTACATTAGAAAAAGAAAAAGATGCAATCTGCCGTGAAGCTGCATCCTTTATCCATGATGGCGATACCATCTACATTGATACCGGCACAACCAGCCAAAACCTTGTAGACTATATCGCCAACAAACACTGCACCATTATTACCAATAGTTTGCAAGTTTCTGTGAAAGCTGTTCCTTATCCTAATTTAAACGTAATTTCTCTCACCGGCACATTAAAACGAGATACCCTCTCCTTTGTCGGTAGCCAGATTATGCATGAACTAGAAACCTACAATATCAACAAAGCCTTTCTTTGTTGCACAGGCTTATCCTTAAACAACGGCCTGACCAATGCCACCACTGACGAATATGAAATCAAGAAATCCGTTATTAAAAATAGCCAAACTCGCATTTTATTGGCAGACCATAGCAAATTTGATAAATTTACGCTGATGACTTTTAGTCCAATTTCTTCTATGCAATACATTGTGACAGATCGGGAACCAGAAGAAAAATACATGCGTCACTTGAAAGAACATGGCGTTGTCCTACAACTGGCAACATAAAAAGAGACAACATCCATTTTTCTTTTTATTGCAAAATAATTTTCCGAAACTGTTTTTTTCCCTTTTTCACAACCAAACCGGGATCTGAAAAAGCCTCCTTGGTAAACACTTCCCGAATATTGTTTACCTTTTCTCCATCAATGCTAACACCGCCTTGTTGCACCGCCCGTCTTGCTTCTGACTTAGATGGCACCAAACCGCTTTTCACCAATAAGCTCAAAATATCAATGGCATCCGCTTCAAAATCCGCATCCGTGAGTTCAGCCATAGGCATCTCTGCGGCATTTCCTTGGCTAAACAAAGCCCTTGCGCTTTCCTGCGCTTTTTTCGCCTCTTCTTCATCATGCACCAACTTGGTCAATTCATAGGCCAAAATTTCTTTGGCCTCATTCAGTTCAGCACCTTGCCAAGAATCCATCTTTTGAATTTCTGCAATGGGCAGGAATGTAAGCATACGAATACATTTCAAAACATCTGCATCGGCAATATTGCGCCAATATTGATAAAATTCAAAAGGACTGGTTTTATTTGGATCAAGCCAAACTGCACCTTTGGCCGTTTTTCCCATCTTTTGACCTTCTGCATTCAATAACAGTGTAATGGTCATGGCACCCGCATCTTTGCCTAATTTACGGCGAATCAACTCCGTGCCTGCCAACATATTGCTCCATTGATCATCTCCACCAAATTGGAGGTTACAACCGTATTTTTGATATAATACATAAAAATCATAAGCCTGCATAATCATGTAGTTAAATTCAAAAAACGTCAGACCTTTTTCCATTCTTTGCTTATAACAATCCGCTGCCAGCATCCGATTCACACTAAAATGACCACCGATTTCCCGTAGCATTTCTACATAATTCAAATCAAGCAACCAGTCTTTATTATTCAGCACCATCGCTTTGCCATCCGAAAAATCAATAAACTTACTCATCTGCTCTTTAAAGCATTGGCAGTTATAATCAATCATCTCCGGGGTCATTACTTGGCGTAAATCTGTGCGACCTGAAGGATCTCCTACCATGCCTGTTCCACCACCGAGCAAAGCGATTGGCTTATTGCCGGCATCCTGTAGCCGTTTCATCAAACACAAAGCCATAAAATGGCCCACATGAAGGCTATTCGCCGTCGGGTCAAAACCTATATAAAAGGTAGCCTTTCCATTGTTAACCAACTCTTTAATACCTTCTTCATCTGTTACTTGAGCGATTAAACCCCGTGCTTGTAACTCTTCATAAATCTTCATCTTTCTCTACCCTTTCCTACTACAATTTGATTTTTGCAAATGCCTTTTCATCTCCAACAATCGTTACATCAGAATGTAATTGCAAAATAGAAGCCGGCACCTGTGGTGTCACATCTCCTTGGAAAGCCTTGGCCACAATATCCGCCTTATCTTCACCTGTCGCAATCAAAACAATTTTTTTCGCTTTCATAATGGTTCCAATGCCCATGGTATAAGCTTGTTTTGGCACTTGATCTATATTCGTAAAGAAACGCTTATTGGCTTCAATGGTACTTTCAGCCAAATCAACGCAATGGGTGATAACCGGAAAGTCTTCTGCCGGCTCATTAAAACCAATATGGCCATTGTGGCCAATTCCCAGAAGTTGCATATCTATACCGCCTAGATTTTCAATCAAAACCTCATATGCAACACAAGCTTTCTCACCATCCTTTGCCATGCCATCAGGCAAATGCGTGTTGCTCTTGTCTATGTTAATTTCATGAAAGAAATTTTCACTCATATAGTAATTATAACTTTGGTCATCCTCTGCCGACAAACCACGGTATTCATCTAAATTCACAGAACAAACCTTAGAAAAATCAATGGCACCGGCTTTACACCATTGAATCAACTTTTTATAAATACCCAAAGGGGAAGAACCTGTTGCCAGTCCCAATACGGAACTTGGCTTTAATATCACCTGTGCTCCGATAATGGTAGCCGCTTTTTTGCTCATATCCTCATAATCTTTCGCTAATATAAATCTCATCTTTTCCCTCCTTATGCCAAATCTACGTCACTTTATATATTCAATATTTACAAGCACCAATCCTTGTGGCGGTGCAGTTACTTTTACAACTTCTTTTGATTCCCCCTTTAAAACCTCTTGTATATATACAGGCGGAAATCGTCCTTTTCCAATTTCCAACAATGCACCCATAATCATACGTACCATATTGTATAAAAAACCATTGCCTCTAATTTGAAACAAGATCTCTGTATCCGCTCGCAACAAAGTCGCCGAGTAAATCTTTCGTATTGTATGTTTCCCTTGACATTCTTCCCGTGTAAAACCTACGAAATCATGTTCCCCAACTAAGTATGTCACAGCTTCTTCCATCGCCATAAAATCCAACGGTTGTGTGACAAAATAATGGGTGAAACGTTGTAGTGGATTTGGTACTGTACCGGTCTCTAAACGATATTCATAGGTTTTTATGCTTTTTTGAAAACGGGGATGCCAATCTGCCGGCACTTCCTCAGAATTCATAATCCGAATATCCGCCGGAAGTTTTTGATTCAAAGCATACATCATACGTTCGGATGGTATGTTACTATCTGTATCAAACACCGCTACATTACCCAACGCATGAACGCCGGAATCTGTCCGACTGGCACCTGCTACTTTTATCTCTTCACCAATCAATTCTGCCAACGTTTGGTTTAACACCGCTTCGATGGTAATCCCATTGGGCTGAATCTGCCAACCACAATACCTTGTTCCATCATAAGCTACAATCACTTTTATCCGTTTCATAAGTCTTATTTGCCCCTAAAATCACTACACGTCAAAGTCTACAAAGTGTCCAAAGACTATCATTGCCCCTAAATAAAGCACCATTTTTCCATAGGCCAAATAATCTCTTCGCCGATAGTATAAAGGTTTCATCTTGGTACGCCCCTCGCTACCGTGATAACAACGAGCCTCCATTGCCAAAGCCAAATCATTGGCACGACGAAAAGCCGAAACGAATAAAGGAACTAAAATAGGAACCATCCCTTTTACTCTTTGAAACACATTTCCACTATCTAAATCAGCACCCCTGGCAATCTGCGCTTTCATAATTTTATCCGTTTCTTCCAATAAAATAGGAATAAATCGCAGCGCAATGGACATCATCATAGCCACCTCATGAACAGGCACCCGAATCCGCTCCAAAGGTTTCAGCAAAGATTCCAATCCATCTGTCAAAGCATTTGGCGTAGTCGTAAAGGTCATAATAGAGGAACCCAAAATAAGATACATCAAGCGAATCCCCATAAATACCGCCGTCGTCAAACCCGCTTTGTAAATGCGAATAAAACCAAACTGAACCAATAATTCTTCTCCACGGGTTAAAAACAAATTGAAACTTACTGTAATCAATAATAACAAAATAACCGGTCGCAAACCCTTCAAAATATACTTTAAAGGTACTTTGCTAAACAAAATTACAAGAGCCAAAAATAATGTTGCTATAGCATAGCCCAAAATACTTCGTTGAATAAATAAAGAGATTAAAAAAAGGAGGGTGCAAACAATCTTCACCCTTGGGTCCAATCTATGTATAGGGCTTTGGGCCGGGTAAAACTGACCAAAAGTAATATCTCTAATCAAGGGGCTTTCTCCCATCTATTTATCTTCTACCAGTATACATCATTTTAAATCAATTTGGAAATAGTTCATCTGCCGCCGCTTCTACTGTTGTCACATGGGTATCCACAGAAAAACCCGCATCTTGCAAATCATGCATAATATAAGTCACCTGGGGTGCTGCCAAGCCAATTTTTTCTAACGCTTTGTAATGTGAAAAAACTTCACTTGGTTTATCGTCATATAAAACACCACCCTGGTTCATGACAATAATACGCTTTACATAACGGGCAATATCCTCCATGCTATGGGACACTAAAATAACCGTGATGCCCGTTTGCTTGTGAAGCCGCACAATCTGATTTAAAATTCCATCACGCCCTTTGGGGTCTAAACCTGCTGTTGGCTCATCCAATACCAAAACTTTTGGTTTCATCGCTAACACACCGGCAATCGCCGCTCTCCTTTTTTGCCCGCCGGAAAGTTCAAAGGGTGACTGATGATAATCTTTTTCCGAAAAACCAACCAACTCCAGAGCTTCTATTGCCCTTACCCTGGCTTCTTCCTCGGAAAGGCCTTGATTCTTGGGACCATAAGAAACATCACTGATCACATCTACCTCAAACAATTGATGCTCCGGATACTGAAACACCATACCCACTTGGGTACGTAGTTTCTTTCTATCATAACCCTTGGCATAAATATCTTCACCATTGTAATAAACAATACCGGAAGTAGCTTTTAACAAACCATTTAAATGTTGAATCAATGTAGACTTCCCAGAACCTGTGTGGCCGATAATCCCTACCATTTGACCATGCAAAATCTCTAAATTAATATCACACAGTGCTTTCTTTTCATAAGGTCCATCCGCACCATAAGTATAATTAACATCTTTTAAATGAATCGCAGGGATATCCCCTGCCCGCTTGTCATTTTCACTGTTAAGATACATGCAACCGGCACCCTTGTCCCCTTTGCTGCCACTGTTTTTCTTTACCTTTTTTTTAATTTCTACCACAAACTCACAAGGCTCTATAATCCCTGCCGGTAGCTCTATACCACGACCACGTAACACTTCTGCCAACAGCGTCACTTGCGGAACATCCAAATGATAACTCTTTATTCGCTCCACCTGACTAAAAATCTCCTTAGGCGTACCTTTCATGGCTATCTTACCCTGATCCATCACATAAACCTTGTCCGCACAAATCACTTCTTCCATATAATGCGTAATCCAAATAACCGTAACCTTTTTCTTATGACGCAATTCTGCAACGGAACGGAGCACTTCCAAACGACCAGCCGGGTCAAGCATGGCTGTTGATTCATCTAATACAATACAATGCGGCTCCATAGCAATCACACCTGCAATCGCCACACGTTGCTTTTGTCCACCGGATAGTTTATTGGGAGAATGATTGCGATATTCCAGCATATTTACAGACCTTAGACTATCCTCCACCCGTTGCCAAATCTCACTGGTTGGCACACCAAGATTTTCCGGTCCAAATCCCACATCTTCCTCTACTACCGTTCCGATAATCTGATTGTCCGGATTTTGAAATACCATACCGGCTGATTGACGCACATGCCAAAGTTCTTCCGGCTTTTTTGTATCTATACCATTGACCCAAATTGTACCACCGGTAGGCAATAACAAAGCATTGATATGTTTTGCCAAGGTAGATTTTCCGGAACCATTGGAACCTAAAATAGCTATAAACGAACCAGGGGCAATGTCCAAGTCTACTTGGTCAATTGCCCTGTTTGCGCCGATGATATTACCATCTTTATCTCGTTTGTCATATTCAAATATCAGCTTTTCAGCCTTTACCATTTCCACAAAGGAACCTCGTCTCCCTCATTACTCTACGCCATCTCCGGCTCGTCATATACAATACCAAATGTATCAACCGTCACCTCTTCCATCACGATCGGCTCTAAGGGTTTATCACTATGATCCGTTTTACAAGCGGCAATTTTATCCACAACATCCATACCCTCTGTAATCTTACCAAAAGCGGCATACGCCCCATCCAAATGCGGCGAGTCCTGGTGCATAATAAAAAATTGTGAACCTGCCGAATCGGGCATCATGGAGCGAGCCATAGACAACACACCGGCCTCATGTGCCAAATCATTGGTAAAGCCATTTTGAGAAAACTCACCGGGAATTTGATAACCCGGTCCACCCATACCGGTTCCGTCCGGGCAACCACCTTGAATCATAAAACCAGAAATCACACGGTGAAAACCAAGACCATTATAATATCCTTTTTTCACCAAGGAAATAAAATTCTTCACTGAATTAGGCGCAATATCAGGATAAAGCTCCGCTTTCATAATGCTGCCATCTTTTAGTTTAAATGTAACTACCGGATTTGCCATTTATATACCCTCTTTTCTACTTTTTTATTAAATCCATGCATCCTACCTATTTTAACGAATTATCCCTTTTCTGTCAAAACAATATCCATCCGAATATCATAATTTTCAACCGGTATATCTTCTTGCAACAAAACACTACGACAAAGGGCTAATGTTATCATATCTCTTTGCGCTAAATATCGATCAAAATAACCTCCGCCATATCCCAAACGCTTACCATCTTTGGTAAAAGTTAGACCCGGAACAATTGCTAAGTCAATTGTGTCAGGTTGTAATGGAGATGACGTACATTTAGGCTCCAAAATACCATATTTACCCAATGCTAATTTTGCCAAATCAGACACCTGATACACTTCCATATGCCCTTTCCCGTTTACTTTAGGTATACCCAGTATTTTATTTTGAGCCAGAATCTCCTGCAAAATAGGGCGTGTATTGATTTCTTTTCCCATACCGGCGTAACATAGTATAGTTTTACTATTTTGGAACACAGGTAAAGAAAATACTTTTTGTTGTATTCGCCTATCCATCTCGGCACAATACTGAGGTGATAACATCGCAATCTGCTTTTTTATCTTTGTTCTTAATTGCTGTTTAAGGTTTTCGACCATATTTATATTTCCTGTATCTTAACCACATCAAAGCCTGAGAAAACAATAATATATTTTTTTAAGCTCTCATCTTTTACCAAATCTTCTCGGATGCAAATGAATCAAATAGTCATAGATAAGTATAACACATTTGGCTATTGAATTCATAACAAGAATACAGCATAATGAAAGAAGCTTGATTCAGAATAAAGGATAACAAATATGACTCGATTTCGCTATCATTGTAAAACTTATTGTAAAGAACTCATTCTAGGCCCTCTCTTCAAACTGTTTGAGGCCATTCTTGAGCTGTTCATTCCTTTACTTGTAGCCGGCATTATTGATATAGGCATTGCCAATGAAGATGTTCCTTTTGTTTTACGCTATGGCATTTTTATGATTGTATTTGCCTTTGCCGGTTTTATCATGGGTATGATTTGCCAATATTATGCCGCCAAAGCTTCCCAAGCTTTTGGTGCAGACGTTCGGAATCTTTTACTGCAACACGTTTTAAACCTATCCGAAAAAGACTCCGCTCCCATTGGTACCAATAGTCTCATCACTCGTTTGACCAATGATATCAATCAGGTGGTTGCCGGCATCAATATCACCATTCGCCTTGGTACACGGATACCTTTTTTGGCCATTGGTTCTATTTTTATGGCTTTTTATATCGATCGACAAATCGGGTTTATCTTTTTGATTGCCACACCCTTGATTGGTTTAACCCTCTTTTTCATTATGAAAAAAAGCCTACCCTATTTTCAAGATATTCAAAAAAAGCAAGATACATTAAGCCACCTTACCAAAGAAAATTTAGAAGGTGTTCGTGTTATTCGCTCCTTCTCCAAGCAAGATGCTGAAATAAAGCACTTCACACAAGCCGGTTTTAATCTAACACAAGTGATTATTTTTGTAGGCAAAATCTCCGCCCTGTTAAACCCCCTAACATTTGTTTTCGCAAACATCGCCATCGTTTTCATTCTTTGGATCGGAGGTAACCATGTGTTTCAGGGGCGTCTGGAAACCGGCCAAATCGTAGCCCTCATCAACTATATGAATACCTCTTTGCTAAGCTTGGTTATTTTATCTCAAATCATGATTATTTTTACCAAAGCCATTGCCTCTTGGAAGCGTATTGCCGAAGTGCTGGCAATAAAACCAACCATTTTAGATGGCATACCTTCCCGACAAAAACAAAGCAACAACAATCCTATCATCTCCTTTGAACAGGTTTCTTTCTCTTATCATAAAGAAAGTGAATCCGCATTAAAAAACCTAAGTTTTTCTTTACGCCCGGGTCAGACAATTGGTATCATTGGTGGTACCGGTAGTGGAAAATCAACTTTAGGAAAACTCTTACTTCGTTTTTATGATACAACAGAGGGAGCCATAAAAATAAATAATATTCCCATCAAAAATTATGCTTTAAGCACACTTACGGAAAAAATCGGCTATATACCACAAAATGCAACTTTGTTTCAAAAAAGTGTGCGAGAAAATCTTTTGATTGGTAAAGAGGATGCCAGTGATGATGAGATTTGGCGCGCACTAGACATTGCCCAAGGAAAGAGCTTTGTATCTGAAATGAAACAAGGTCTTGATACACACATCCACGAGGGAGGCAAAAATCTTTCCGGCGGACAAAAACAACGACTCGCCATCGCCAGAGCCATTCTTAAAAAACCTGATATCCTCATTTTAGATGATGCCAACTCGGCTTTAGATTATACCACCGATGCGGCACTCAGAACTGCCCTACAGGAAAACACCAAAGAGATTACTACGATTTTTATCAGCCAAAGGGCAAAAAGTATCCAACATGCCGACTCTATTTTGGTTTTGGATAATGGTTGTTTGGTGGGGCAAGGACAACACGGAGAACTTTTTAAAAATTGCCGGATTTATCGAGAACTATGTTCGAGCCAGCACGAAGCCGTTCTTCGCACTTATGAGGAGTAATCTATGCAATTATCTATTTTAAAAAGAATCCTTACCTATGCAAAACCTTACAAACCCTCTGTTTTTGTAAGTTTTATCACTGCGCTTTTCTCCGTGTTTTTTTCCCTACTCATTCCAATTATCATCGGCAATATCATCAATGGCATTGTAGGTGTAAACAAGGTAGATTTCTCAGCCATCCTTTTTCACTTACGATTGTTGATTGCCGCATTTTCCCTCTCCGCTCTTTTCCAGTGGATCATGCTGACTACTACACGTCGTTTAAGTGCCTTAATCTCTCAAAATATACGAAAGTCTGCTTTTGATCAAATAAATATCCTACCACTTAAATACATTGACGCAGGCTCTCATGGTGACTTCATCGGCCGTCTTGTCAATGATGCCGATACTATTGGTGAGGGTTTATTTCAAAGCTTAACGCAATTTTTCCCCGGGCTTACCACCATCATCGGGACCTTAGCCATTATTTTGTGGCTAGATCCCGTTATCGCCTTAATTATTATTGTCATGACACCTTTATCCATCCTGTTTGCACATTTTCTGGCAAAACGTACCAATCATTTCTTTCTGCAACAAAGCCATTTACAAGGTGAATTAAGTGGTTATATCAACGAAATGGTAACGAATAAAAATATTGTTTATGCTTTTCACTATCAAAAACGTTGTTTAGAACATTTTAGGCAAATCAATCAAGATTTTCGTGAAATCGGTTTTAAAGCAATTTTTTATTCTTCTGTCATAAATCCGGGGACCCGTTTTGTTAATGCGCTCATTTATGTGGTGATTTGTGTGATTGGAGCCATGATGATTATACAAGGTAATTTAAGTTTGGGCGTATTAACTGCACTTCTGGCATACGCCAATCAATATACCCGCCCATTTAACGACGTAACCGGTGTATTGGTCTTTTTACAAGCCGCTTTGGCAAGTGGAAAACGACTATTTCACCTAATTGATGAACATGGTGAAAAAGACGAAAGTATCCAAGAAAATACTTTAGCACTTGGTAATATTTCCATTGAAAACATTTCTTTTTGTTACGAACCGGAAAGACCCTTAATTCAAAATTTAAATTTAAATGTAAAAACAGGCCAACGCATTGCCATTGTAGGACCTACCGGTTGTGGTAAAACCACTTTAATTAATTTACTCATGCGTTTTTATGATGTAAACAAAGGAGATATCAAACTAAATGGACTTTCCATTTATCAAATGAGCAGAAGTCATTTACGTCACCATTTTGGTATGGTGTTACAAAATACATGGCTAAAAAATGTCAGTATAAAAGAAAACATCGCCTATGGAAAAGACGATGCTACCCTAAATGAAATCATTGATGCTGCTAAGAAATCTCATGCCCATGATTTTATTACCCGACTGAAACATGGCTATGATACCATCATAACACCCAACGGGGATAATCTTTCAGTCGGAGAGAAACAATTGCTATGTATTACACGGATTATGCTAATACAACCAACTATTTTGATATTGGATGAAGCCACTTCTAATCTTGATACTCGTACAGAAATGCTAATACAACAAGCATTTGATGCACTTATGGAAGGACGGACCAGCTTTATTGTAGCGCATCGACTGAGAACCATACAATCGGCTGATGTAATTGTTGTAATGGAACAAGGGCAGATTGTGGAACAAGGAAAACATGAGGAACTATTGGCAAGAAAAGGGGCTTATTATCTGTTATATACAAGCGGATTATAAAAACCGAACCCTTCTCTCCTACCTTTAATACTCCGAACGCAACAACATCTTATGAACCAACTCACATCTTTTTATATCATGGGCAATACCAATACACAAAACCTCACCCTGTAAACCTATATAATATTGCTTATCTAAAATCTGTTGTAATGCTTCATTTTTTAATTTTTCGATATCCTCACCCTGCTTAAATTCAATTATAATATGAGGACGCTTGGCATCTTTTGATTCCATCACAATGTCACTTCTACCATACCCCGATTCTATATTACTTGTTATTTTATAAATATCACGTAAGTTCATCACCATACCCAGCATCAACATATGATAGGCATTTTCTTTCGAATCATAATAGCTTGTTGACTCTAACACAAGCTTTTGATATATTTCTAAGAAATCATCCAACTCAACATTTGTTAGAGCAATCAACATATTTTGTAATCGTTGGCTCGATAGACGTGTATACTGGCCAACGATATTTCGAAATTCCCCCAAAACCTCATTGTTTGGAATCTTGACTGTAAGCGTACCAAATTCAAAATCCTCATAAACAACAGTCAAATAACCTGCATTCACAAACAAACCCCATAGTGTTTCCGTTCTTGGCAACTCCGTGAAAGATGCTTCCAAATTAACTTTTACCGTTACTTCACCATTTTTAATGAGTCGTTCAAAATCCTCATGAAATTCATAATCCGCTGATAGAATTGACTCATTTACCAAAGCATTTGTTGATGTTTTAATCCAATAACTTCTTAGTTTTCTCTTTTGCGCATAACTAAGTATCGACCAAGGATTATAAATTTCAATACCCGAAAATAAATATCCATCGTACAAAGACCTTACGCTATCATTTAATGCAAGCTCATAATAATTCAAAAGTACACTTGTTTCTTCTTCCATTAAGCCAAAATACTTTGCATATTGCTCATCTAAAACATTATAAACCGTTACATTATTTATTTTAGAAAAAATACTCTCTTTTGCTACCCGTTGGATTCCTGTCAAAAGTGCCTGCCCTAAATAGGGGTTTCCTTTCAGCGCAGTCGTTAAGAACGTAGCATAAAAATCTCTGAAACTTTCTCTAAACCCTTTACCATGCGCTTCTATAATTGGATTGTCATACTCATCAATCAGAACAATTGGACGTACCTTATAAAAGGTATAGAGTGCTTCAATTAAGTACGAAAGACTATGGTTCAAAAGTACTTTATCCAACTTCCTTTCTTTTAACATTTCTAATGTTTCAAAATATCTTGAATAAATAAATACCGTATCTTGTACTTCACAGAAATTACTTTCGTGCTTGACATATTCTTTCAATATCTCTTCTGCAATGGCCTCTTTCATCTCTTCAACACTTTCACCTATGCAACCCTTCAAAGTTAAATATATTACAGGTACTGAATTCATTTGCTTTATGTATTTCGTATCCATAATAGAAAGACCCAAAAAAATATTTTCGCTTTTTTGCGTTATATCAAAAAAATCACGTAACATGGTCATATTTAGGGTCTTACCAAAACGCCTAGGACGTGTAATCAATGCCACTGCATCACCATATTCTATGAAATCTCGAATCATCAATGTTTTATCAACATAATAATTTTCATTTTCTCGAATTATTCTAAAATCATCTTTTCCAATTGGTAATACCTTTTTCACGATGCAAAACCTCCCTCGTATTTTTCCGTATTTATATTATAACGTATCTAGGTTATTTTTTCACCCATGGAAAAATTCAAATTAAGTATGAAAAACATAAACGTGTCCACGTTATCGCTAAACAAGTTCTTTTCCGTTATCATCTGTATCAACTCTACACACAAAATGTATGTGATGATGATTCCGCCAATAGGTACAATTACCGTTTCCGATAGGGTCTGAATTAAGTTAAAGATATTTGCGTTCCAGAATACAGGTTGTCAAGGGGAGAAATAATTATATCGCAAACAGAATAGAAGCTGTGGTTTCGTATAGTTTCTCAGCGAAATCTCTTTAGTCACTGAATATTCACTTTATTCACAAAACAGTCACTCCGTCCACTTGACAAAGGTGACTGTTTTGCTTATACTAGAATTATTCAAATTTTTAAGGAGTATGACGATGGCATACGAAACTGAAAAAATCGAATTTAAGGCTAATATTCTTGGTGATATTTACAAAGAAGTTATCGCTTTTGCAAACACAAACGGCGGGACTTTGCATATTGGTATAAACAATAGCGGAGAAGCTGTGCCGTTATCGGATGTAGATGACACCTATACTCGTATTACAAATGGCATTAGGGATGCTATTGCACCAGACGTGACAATTTTTGTTAAGTACACACTTGCCGACAATAAAGTCATTCATATTGAAATAGGCGAAGGCTCTTATAAACCATATTATCTGAAATCAAAAGGAATAAAGCCATCCGGCGTATATGTGCGTCAAGGCTCATCATCTGTTCAAGCATCGCCGGAACAAATTCGCCAAATGATAAAAAATGCGGATGGTGATATTTTTGAGGAATTACGTTCATTGGAGCAAGAACTTACCTTTAGTTTTTGTGCGGAAACTTTCGCAAAAAACAAAGTTGAGTTTTCACAAGACAAATACAATATACTTGGGATTCGCAAATCTTCACAACAGTTATACACAAATTTAGGATGGCTTCTCTCTGACCAATGCACTCACAGCATAAAGGTTGCTGTGTTTGCTGATGAACAAAATACAATTTTTCGTGACCGCAAGGAGTTTACAGGCTCTGTGTTGAGTCAATCAAAAGAAACATTTGACTATCTTCAACTTTGCAATAAAAACCACTCTGTTATTGATGGACTCGTGCGTAAAGACTATTGGGATTATCCAACAGACGCTATTCGTGAAGCACTCTTAAATTCGCTGATTCATCGAGATTATGGATTTTCCGGCAGTATCATTATCAACGTAAATGACAAGCAAATGGAGTTTATTTCTATAGGCGGATTACTTCCCGGAATATCAACAGAAGATATTCGTAACGGCATCTCGCAGTTGCGCAATGAAAACCTTGCGAGAGTTTTTCAACGGTTAAACTTTATCGAATCATATGGAACGGGCATAAGACGTATTTTTTCGCTCTATGAAAATTGCCCTGCTCCTGTGACGATTGACGTAACGCCAAATTCCTTTAAGATAACATTGCCAAACATGAATGCCGCAAAAGGAAATGTGATATCTTCAAGCAAAGATACCGTGACTCCTCAAATGCAATTATTACTGGATTATCTAAAAGAACATGGTAATATTTCTGATGAGGAAATGCAAACGCTTTTGAATATTAAGCGAACACGAGCGTTCAATTTGACAAAGCAAATGTCAGATGCAGGATTGATAACAATTATAGGACGCGGGAAAAATCGAAAGATTCTTTTGAATGAAACAGAATGATAATCACAAGTAGCAATTGGACTATTCGTTTGATAAAAAATTAATTATGGGAGGGCATCTTTAATGAGTTTAACCAATAGCCAAAGGAATGCTGTAAATCAGCATTTGCAGATGGTCAATTCTGCGGTATAGGTTCTACGTTGTTGCTTTGACATTTGAAAATCCTCCATGTGTTATTTATATTTCAACACACTTTATTTTTTCTGTCTAGTTAATCGTAGCCTATCCATTTTGACTCCGAGAAACCGGCAATACAAAACGGAGAGAATTTCTTCTCTCCGAATTAAGTCTAACTTTTGGGGTTCAATACACTTTTTTTCATTTTAATATCTACGATACCTGACTTCTCAATTTCTCCAACGTCTCTTGAATCTTTTGATAACCCATCCCCGGATCATCTATCTCCATCACCGAACGTTCCATGGGACATATCCCACGACCGGTTCTATCACTAATTACATCTACACAGCGGTGTGACTTTATCTCTACATCATGGGCTTGCAAATAATCCGCACCACTCTTACTCATGGTCAAGCCATAAGCATATTTACCTTTTCCTAAAACCAGCAACATCGCAGCCGCCTTACCAATAATACGATCCACCACCAAAGCACCTTTTAGCTTTTGGCAACCCTCTTCGCTACCGACCAACTCCAACAAAGGTGCAACACCCTTACCACGCCCTTGATAAATGATAGTATTGTGTTTAATCAAAACGCAACCACACACACCGGATTCAATCGCTCGAATCGCACGGTCTATCGCATCTTGATTTTCTTCCAACATATTTTTTTCTCTCAAAGCTTCGAACCCTTTATCTGTTTGTGTCTGAGCAGGTGCTGCACGCTCTAGTTGAATACCCGTCTTTACAAAGGCTTTTTCCACAAGATCAACAAGCAGTGGAATAAATGCCAATTGAATGGCAATCCCCGGCAATCCTGTAAGCAATATACCCGTAGCCACCGTCGCAATAGAAGTGATATTTGGTTGCGCCATACCTACAAACACCAATACCACCGCTCCAACCAAACGGCCTACTACCATAGCTGCCGGCAAAGATACATAAAGGGGCAACTTCGCTTTTTTTCGCAGCAAACCCGTAAAGAAACCATAGGCCATCAATTCACAAATCATCAAAGGTAACATCGGCCACATCGGTGGCATACCCGTCAAAAAAGACGATAACACAGGAGCAAGCAAGCCTACCACCAAACCATAAGGCCACCCCAACAATAATCCTGCCATCAACACAGGTATATGCATCGGTAAAAGAATCGTACCCGGTATGCCAACAGCATGTCCGGCAAAAAAGGGAATGATAACCCCCAAAGCGATAAAAAGTCCTGCCAAAGTAAGTTTTACTACACGAATTGGTGATTGCCTATTCTTCAAGTTTATTCTCCTTTATTCAATTCCGATTGCAAATGTAGACACTGCAAATCCTGTCGCTTCACCTAAAAAGAATTCTTCATCCGCATTTGCGATTGCATATAAAAAATATGCGCTAATGTCATAAGAACCCGGCGCAAGTGCCTCCAAATAATATTCAAAATTCAATGTTTGACCCGGTTCCAATACTTCTGTTTGGAAATCCATCGTAGCGATACCACCTAATTCACTTTGTGGTTGAACAGATTGTACACCATCACCATCCGCTACTACAATCAAAGCATCCGGCACAACATTTGAACCGGAACCTTTCACAAACTGAATGGTTTCATCCCCATTGTTTGTAATGGCTATACTCACTTTAAACGTATCACCTGAATGAATCGCTTTACGTTCCAACACGGCCGCCGTCACTTCCAAATCCGGATATTGGTTTTCTATCAAACCAACAATCTGATCTTCAACCGGTATGGCTTCTCCACCGAAACCAATATCAATATAACCGCCACCATTCACATTTTCTTCCTCGTCATTATCATCAATAATTTGCACCGCATCGTCGCCACTATTAGACTCGTCGGCCGCCACACGACCTGCACATCCTGTCAGTAACAATATACCTGATAATACCAATGCTATTCCTATTTTTTTTCTCATAATCTTTCTCCTTGTAAAACACTAAAATAAGAACTTTCCTTACACCTATATTTTACAATAAAACTTAAAAAACAGCAAATTTTTCACAAACACTACACAAATTGGTTTCTACCAAACAAACATTAGCAAATTTTCCGTCAAATTCATACCATAAACTTATCCACAATCTCTTGCGGTACTTCTAAAATGTCACTTTCTGCCACTTTTTTAAACCAATACCCTGACTTTTTTATCGTCTTAATTTGAGTATGCACATCGTTGGCAATAAAACCATAACGATTTTTATAAGAATTCAACCAACTCCAACAATCAATGGGAGTCCACATATGATAACCAAAACAATTGCTACCTGCCGCAATGGTTTTATGCAGTTGATATAAATGCTCTGTCACAAATTGAATCCGATAATCATCTTCCACTACACCTTTCGCATTTGTCCAGCGTATTTCTCTGGAAACACCCATACCGTTCTCTGATACAAACCAAGGTAGATTCCCATAATTTCCCTTGATATTTTCGCCAATATCATACAGAGCTTGCGGAAAAATTTCCCAGCCTCTATCCATATTCATCCTTCTGCCCGGCATTTCATAATGTTCAAAATACCGCTCCGGAAACCAATCGCAAGCCAAAGCATCCGAAGATAATTCCGGTGCTTTTACACGGAATGGATGATAAAAATTGACACCCAAATAATCAATGGTATTTTCTTTCACAACCTGATATTCTTCTTGGCTGGCCTCCCACATAACCTTATCTTTTTTCAGAATCTCTAATAACTCAGACGGATACGCGCCCAATGCAGAAGGATCCATAAACAATCTATTTTTAAATAGGTTTGCATAAAAAGAAGCTTGTTGATCAGCTTCACAGTCACTTCTTGGATAAGGCGGAGTCAAGTTTAAGACAATACCAATCTTTCCAAGGGAATTTTTATTTGATTTTCGAAAATTTGCAATTGCACGAGCAGATGCCACCTGTAGATTAAAAGCCGCCTGCATCGCTTTCTTCCCGTCTACTACCATCGGATAGTGAAAATTGTACATATAACCACCTTCCACTACAACCACAGGTTCATTGAAAGTAAACCAATCTACAACCCGATCACTAAATAACACAAAGCATTGTTCAGCAAACTTTACATATAAGTCTATCACATGTTTGGAAAGCCAACCGCCATACTTATGCTCTAATTCTGCCGGGAGGTCAAAGTGGTTGAGCGCAAACACCGGGCGAATACCATTTTCTATACATGTATCAATTACATCATTATAAAAACGTACACCATCTTCACGTAAGGTCGCCTCTTCAAAATCAGCAATCAATCTCGTCCACTGAATGGACGTTCGCAAAGAATTCATACCAATCTCTTTCATCATCTTAATATCTTCTCGAAAACTATTATAAAAATTGCTGGCCGTATCCGGACCGATGCCATCATGAAATAATTCCGGTTTGGTATCAAATAAATAATCGAAATTATTGGCATGGTTTTTGTTAAAACGCCCTTCGCATTGCGGTCCTGATGTGGCTGCCCCCCACCAAAAGTCTTTGGGAAATTCTTTCTTTACCATATTTAGTACGCCTCCTCACGTTGTATATAATTGTACACCGCCCCTAATAAATTGGCATCACCGCCAAATTGGCATCTTACAATATCCGGCTTTACTTCCAAAATATCCATATCAACATTTTTCTTAATAATCGCCAGCTTTTCCTCAATTTTATCTCCTAAATCTTCTCTGGCACTAATAGCCCCACCTAGGATAATACACTCCGGATTATAAATATACATTAAATTATACACACATACTGCCAAACTTTCATAAAATGCTTCTATGGCCGCAAAGCAATCCGGATCGCCTGCTTCTGCCGCCGCAAAAATTTCTTTCCCATCTAAAACAGCAGGATCAACGCCCCTGCTGATTGCTACATCCCTTACAATACAACCGGTGGATGCGTGGTCCGCCATCATTTTAAATTCTTCTTTTGCAAAATCATAACCAATAATAATATAACCGAACTCTCCGGATAATAAATTGATACCATGATGCACTTTTTTATTTTTTACCAAGGCACCACCAAGCCCCGTACCAATCACCAGAAATACCGCATCATCCACATCCTTTGCAGCTCCCAACCAAACTTCACCCAAAGCAGCACTTTTTGCATCATTTTCCATATGCATCTCTAATCCTGTTTCTTCCAACAAGGCTGCTCGCACATCCGGTCCATGAATAAAAGGTAAAGCGGAACCACCTAAAATAATGCCCGTTTTATCATCAGGCGCACCCGGAACACTAAGCGCAATGCCCACCACATCATGTTTTTTTTGCAATTCCAGACAAGTAACCCCCATCTGCTTGATTAACGCTTCAAAGGAATATTTTGGTGAAGTAAATTTTCCTTTTTCTAAGATTTTACCATCCTTTAATACAATTGCATACTTTACATCTGTTCCGCCTACATCAAACGCCAAATATTTTTCCATGCTTCATCTCCGTGTCATATTTTACTTTCGTGATAAACCTTTGCCATGCCATCAAACATATATCTCATCTGCTTTTTCTTTTGCCAACCAATCAATATCTCCATAATCATATCATTATACCTTTGCAAAACCCCATGAGATACTTGTTTTTCTTCACATATAATTTCACAGCTATTCTCACCTAAAGCTTTTAATTGGTAACGTGTCTTATACTCTCGCAACATCATAACTGTAATAAATTCATAGGTCTCATTTTTCACCACTTCCGTAATGGTAATCTCCGCCTTTTGCTTATTTTGAAAGGTCTTATGATAAGTATAACCTTTTAACGCTTCAAAGTGAATACTTTCTCCTGTTTGTTGCTTAATATCATAAAGAGAGGACTCCACCAATTTGTCAAATATAAAGGATGCAGGTGCATCCACCGTTTTACTGAGCCGCATCATCTTTCTCCTCTTCCTTTTCTTTCCTATGTTTCTTATGTCCCTTATAAAATAATATACCACCGATTGCAATCAGTAAAATTGCCGGTATCACAAAAATAGGATTATAAATTTCTCCTGCCTGATTGACTGCACCCAATAAAAAAACCAACAAACCAATACTCATAAAAAAGAACGCATTTTTCATCATAATGATTATCCTATCATCACATTGAAATATAAATTGGTACCCCATTGCTGTGACTTAATCAAATCTTTGGCTTTTTTACCTGCCTGCTCCGGATCACCCGTTACAGAAAATTTCATTCGAATCCCTTGTTTTCCCTCAAACTTATATGAAAAATCTCCACCTTGATAGGCTTCTAATAACGCAATTGCATCCGCTTGGTTTTGTGCTAAATTAATCGTAATCATTGTTTTCTCCTCTTTCTTTTAAATAAAAGAGGGCAAACCGCTGCCCTCTTTTTCTTTTCAAAAAAATGTTTACTCTGCCTCTTTTTGTGAATTTGCCGCAATCACAAATGGTGCCCAAATAACAAAGGATGCAGCAAACGCAACCAGCGTCACAATCGGCGCACGCCAGTCACCGGCTGTCGCCAAGAAACTCAACAGGAATGGAGGCATAACCCAAGTAACAGATTGTGTAACAGGAGCCACCAAACCCCAAATCGTCGCCAAGTAACCGATTGTTGTTGCAACCAATGGAGCAAGGATAAATGGAATCAACATAATCGGATTCAATACAATTGGAAGACCAAACATAACCGGCTCATTGATATTAAAAATACCGGGGCCTACACCTAACTTGGCAATGGTCTTGTAATCTGCACGTTTGGAGAACAGGAAAATAGCTAAAATCAAAGTAATCGTACCGCCGGAACCACCAAACCATGCATACGCATCAAAGGAACCACGTACCCAAAGGAATGTTGCTTCTTGCATATTCGGATTACCAATATTGGCCATAACCGCTTGCAAACCACCCTCTTGGAAAGCATTTAGGTTATTTAGCTGACCAACACCCCAAATACCCTCCAAAATAGGAGCTAACACGTTTGGTCCATGCAAACCAAAGAACCAGAACAAAGATACCAAAAATGTAATCAATGCTACCGCACCATAACCTTGTGACAACCCCAATAGTGGTGCTGCAATTACCTCAGAAATCCAATCGATTACAAAAGTACCCTCTGCACCAATTGTCAAACTAAAGATGTAATAAATGATTGCCGCAGCATAAAGACCTGCTGCTGCCGGAATAATCGCTGTAAAAGCTTTCGAAATGGCCGGTGGCACAGAGTCCGGTAATTTGATTGTAATTTTGCGCTTAATTAAAATAATATAAATCGCTACAGACAACCCACCAAGAAGCATCGTTGTAAAGTAAGTCATGGCTCCCAAATGGCGAAGCGGCAACCACCCCCACGGACCATCCGGTACTGCAAACTGTACACCCATAATCAAAGTTGCAAGAGATACCAAAGCACCTGCCAAGCCATCTACATCAAATACACGAGATAAATTATAACCCCATGAGATGGCAAATATAATACCGGCAACCGCCAAGGTACCTTGCCATACAAAACCATTTACCGCTACAATTTGCGCCAAAACCGGAATCGCAGACACATCATAGTCCGGATTAAATTGACCCGGCATATCACGAATAATCGCGTTGATCATAACAGCGATAGACCCCGCCATCGCTACCGGCAGCGTTCCAACAAAAGCATCACGAACCGCAATGAGTACCCGCATGGAACCGATTTTTGCTGCCACCGGAACAAAATACTTTTCCATAAAAGATTGAATTGCTTGCATAAATTCTTCCTCCTTAAAGTGTTTGGTTTATTGTTATTATTAAGCTTCCCCAGCTAATAATTAAAACTATTTGTAGAAATTCGGCAACCACTCTTTTTGAGCCGCTATCATCTCTACCACTACTTCTTTTGCAATCGTATCGGATGGAGTCAAAGGATTGATTGTCAAGGCTAAAATCGCTTTTTCTACATCTCCCTCTATTGCCGCTTCCACTGTCAATCGTTCAAAGGATTTCATATGCTGAATCAGCCCATTTACCGCAATCGGCAATTCACCAATGGTCAATGGAATCGGACCATCTTTGGTAATGATTGCACTGATTTCCACCGCACTATCTTTATCAATTCCCGCAATTGCTCCCTCATTTTTAACAATAACCGTTTGAATGTCTCTTGTATCATTGTAAATGGAAGCAATCAAATTGCAGGCTGCATCTGAGTAATAAGCGCCGCCTCGTTCTTCCAACTGAGCAGGTTTGATATCCAACGTTTCATCTTTATACAATTCAAATAATTCTTTTTCTAGCTTTTGCACCACCTGTGAACGGATTTTCCCTTCTTTAAACTCTTCCAACTCTTGGTTTAACTGTTTATCCTTTTTGTAATAGTAACTGTGATAGAAAGAAGGTATGACACCCAAAGCTCGAATAAATTCTGGCTCATAGTTAATCGAATTGATATTTTTCATCCCCTCCATCTCTACTTCATTGAACTTTTGAATAACTTGATCCGTCACATCTTCCCCATCTAAGAAAATCTCTACACCATAAGACATATGGTTGAGTCCGGCAAACTTCACCCAGATTCTACTTTTTTCCACTTCCAATAGCTTTGCTATCTGCATTTCAATATTAAATGGAACATTACACAAACCAATCATCCGTTTTGTGGCTCCATAACGTATACAAGCCTCTGTCACCATACCCGCCGGGTTGCTAAAATTAATCATCCAAGCTTTCGGGCACAATTCAGCAATATCTGCCGCAATTTCCAAAAGAACCGGAATCGCCCGAAATCCATTGAACATACCACCGGCTCCATTGGTCTCCTGACCTAGTATCCCATGGCTCAAAGGAATGGATTCATCAATCTCCCTTGCCGGTAATTGCCCGACTCGGATTTGTGTTGTAACAAAATCCGCCCCCGGCAAAGCTTCTCTACGATCCAAGGACATCTTTACTACAATCGGAAGCCCCGCTTTCTTTATCATTCGCTTAGCCAAAGCCGTGATGATTTCTACTTTCTCCCGACCTTCCTCAATATCCACCAACCAAATCTCACGAACCGGCAGGATATCATAACGATTAATAAAACCCTCTATCAACTCCGGTGTATAACTGGAACCTCCACCAATTGTAACAATCTTTACTCCGCTCATTTCTCGCTCCTTTCCTGTTTGTATGATACCATTCATAAGTCTGAAAATGAACACACTTGATATGTTTCTTTTTCCAAAAATACTTGCAATTCTTTACTTGTCAGGATATCCAATTCAAAGATACGTTTTATATTGTAGGAACTAGCTTGATAAAGCCCCACATCCATATAAGCCGGATGGAGCATAACTTCTATGGATTTACCCTTTGTATCACAAATCAAAGCCTTTAAATTTTCTATTGTAACCCCATCTCCATAAAAACCATCCACAAATATATCCGCTGTTTGGATACTTGTAGCCTTGGCCGCCAACATCGCCTTATCGTACATACGCACAGTGCTGATTTCATATTTTTGTGCCATTTTAATAAATACATCAAAGATGCCAGGAAGATGGTGGGTATGATGATGAGAATCAAAATGCGTTGGCCAAATACCTGCTGACAAAATCTTTTGAATCTGCAGTTCATATTCCGCCTCTACTTCCGTCAAATCAATCACACCCGCCTTGGCCCTTTTTTCCATCTCCAACAAAGGCAAAAACCTACCATCCCCAGTACCAATGGTCTTGTACCCTTTACCCAAAGAATAACCGGCTGTCAAAGTCAAATGAATCCCTACCTGCAATTTAGGATTCGCTTTTACCAAAGCCACTGCATGATCAAAACCCGCACCACCTGCCATCATGGTTGCAGAACGAACCGGACCCTTTTGATAGGCCTCAATAATCCCTAAATTGACACCTTTGGAAAGACCAAAATCATCCGCATTAAAAATTAATTTTTTTTTGCTCATATGCTTAACCTTTTTTCTCGTGTAATTCTACAATTTCTTTGGCTAAGTCTTTCGCCAAAATCCCCGTCATCAGATGATCTTGTGCGTGTACCATCAGCAAACTCACCTCAATGGCTTCCCCTCTGGCTGTACGTTGAATCAAGTCTGTTTGCACATGATGGCAACTAACCAATGCTTCATCTGCATCTTCTAAAGACTGATATGCCTCTGCAAACTTCCCTTCTTTTGCCAAAGCAATCGCTTCCATTGCCAAACTTCTGGCTGTTCCACCATTTACAACTAACTCCATCGCAACTTCTAATAATTTTTCATCCATGCTTTCCGCTACGCTCCTACTTTCTTCTTAAAACATGCGACTGAATCACAAACCCAATAACTCTGCAATTTGGCTATACACTTTTGCGCCATCCATCATACCATAGGTTCTCATCTCGATTACGCCTAATTTTGTATCTGTGCCCTCTAACATCTTTTTAAAGGCAAATTCCATATAGCGCACTTGAGGTCCCAATAAAATCACTTGGGGCTTATCCAAATTTTTCTTTGCCTCGGATTCACCCATGGCATACACTTCCATTTCAACACCTGCTTTTTCCGCTTCTTTTTTTACTCTTTCCACCAACATGCTGGTTGACATCCCGGCTGAGCAAACAAACATAACATCATACATCGTTTTTTCCTCTCTTTCTTAAATATAATTTTATGTCAATGCATATGTAAATTCCTGCAATAAGATATTTCGCCCAAAAATAAAGCCGCCTAACAATCCAACCTTTTCTCCCAATGCGCTGGGCGCAAATTTTGGCGGAAACGGACTGACCTTTGTTAATGTTTTACGTATCGGCCATTTTAAAATATCAAAAAATTCCAAATACTCTCCGCCTAAAACAATCTTTTCCACATTAAGCAAGGCACTAATCGTCCCAAGGACAACACCCAACTTTTCGCCAACCTCTTCAATCACAGCAATCGTATATGGGTCTTTTTTCATGGCCAAGTTTACAATATCACTAAACTCAATACGCTCTTTTTTTTCAAATAAATTTGCCACATAAGGTGGTACTTTCTGCGATTTGACTTCTCGCCGAATCCGCTCCAATAAAGACTCTATCGTAACAATTTCTTCTATACTTTTTGTTTTACCCGTTCCCTCCCGCTCTAACACAAAAGAAATTTCACCCGCAGCAAAGTTCTTGCCCTCATACAACTCACCATTTATAATCAATCCTGCACCCAGACCAACACCGCAACTTACGTAAGCCATATTGTCACAACCTATGCCGCTTCCAAGTGTATGCTCTGCCAATACCGCAGCGTTCATATCGTTTTTTACAATCACCGAAACACCAAAACGCTCTGTCAATCCTTCCACTAACCCAATATTTGACCATCCATGTTGCGCATGAGCAAACATCAACTTATTTTCCGGCGTGAAAATACCCGGAGATGATACAACAATCATACCAAGTTCAATGTTTTCAACCTTTTTTAAGATATCCTCAATGGCCGCAATCAACAACTCTACTTTTTGTTTTTTGTCCTCATGCAATGCAACGGATAATTTTGTTTCTGCCAGAATCTCCCCCGTCAAATCTCCAACCGCTAAAATAGGCTGTCGATAACTTAAATCCACCGCCACAATGCTACGATACTTCTGATTAAAACGCAACAGTCGTGGTTTTCTACCACCCTCTAAAGTGGAATTGCCTACACCTACCTCAAAAATCAATCCCGCCTCTATCAATTTGCCTACATTTTCTGATGTTGCCGGTTTTGATAGAGATAACTTCTTTGCCAAACCTACGCGGGACATATCACCCTCTGTAATCAAAGCTTCTATGATGTCGCGTTGATTATTTATTTTTGTCCAAGATTGATATGCAACCATAATACCCTCCGTTTTCGAAAGCTAGTTAGTTATCTTAACTCACTAACAATAATATAGCATCTTTTTTGTGCAATTTCAATAGATATTTTTATTTTTTTCCAAAAAATGTGATACAATAAGGTAAGATGGAACGCACAATGTTCCATCTTACTTTGGAGGTAATGTATGTTTTATTTTCTTTCTTTGTTATCCGGTGCCCTTATTTCTATCATGATCACTCTAAACGGGCGTTTAGCAGGGCAACATGGGCTTCACTCTGCTACGACCCTCATACACCTGATTGGCTTGCTTTTAATTGCAACCATGGTTTTAATCAAAAAAGAACGACCTTTTTCAAATCGACAAGCCTGGTTTCTCTATTTAGGCGGTGCCATCGGTGTTTTAATTACAGTTTTTCAAAATCTGGCTTTTGGCAGGATTAGCGTTTCCGCAATTCTTGCCCTTGTTTTATTAGGCCAAGCCGTCGCCGGACTTGTGGTTGATCAATTTGGCTTTTTCCATATGCCAAAGCACCCCTTTACAAAACAAAAACTTTTCGGCTTGTTCTTAATCCTTGCCGGTATTGTTTCTATGATTAATAATTTTGAACTTTTGGCGATTATACTTACGTTTCTTTCCGGAATCTGCCTTGTTATCGCACGTAGTCTAAATGCCCGCCTCGCTATCTTAACTAGCGTGCATACCAGTACTTTTTTCAATTATGTCATCGGGCTTGCCGTATCAATCCCTGTACTTTTGCTCCTGGGCTTTGGCGAAATCAGCACAACCACCTTTGACTTTTCGTCTGAATGGTATATTTATCTAGGCGGGATTGTTGGCGTTGTTGTTATTTTTATTAGCAATATCATTGTGGTAAAAATATCGGCCTTTTATTTAACATTACTGCTTTTTATCGGGCAGGTTTTTACCGGAATCTTAATTGACGTTATGCTAACCGGGGTATTTTCTCACTTGAATCTAATTGGGGGAATCTTGGTGCTAGCAGGATTATGTACAAATTTGTTGTTAGACAGACAAAAGAAAGATTCTGCTATCCATTCATAGATCCAATTACATCCAAACGCTTTCCAAATATTTTTCATACTATCTTAGGCTCGCTATAATTTCATTAATCGTTTCTACGCTTTCCTCAAGAGCATCTGCAATAGCTTCTGGAGTTTGACCTTTGGTTAATTTCTTTTGAATAAGCTCCGTTCGAATTTCATTTCTACCACGTCTCACACCTTGTTCTAAACCTTGTTCTAAACCTTCTTTCAATCCTTTTCTCGTGCCCTCTTCCCGTATATATCTATCCTGATATATCTTATCCCACTTTGCTATTTGCATTTCTCTATAAATTCTACGCCCCTTCCTACCCAGTGAAAACAAACTTAACTTTTCAACTGCTTTTGCTACATCCGGATTTCTTTTTGCTATCATCTCGAATTCCTCCTTTGTCTTTGCCGAAAAGAAACACATCCAATCCCAAAGTTTTGTACCATCTGATTGTTTTGGACACTTATCCAATTCCAACACATAAATCTCACCTAAATCCGGCCATTTGGTTTGATGTTCTACATCATAATGAAAGAAACAGTGCTTATAAGCAGTATCTTCTGTAAACAAACGAAAACCCACTACCAAAACTGTAATAACCTTTGTAAGTTCTTCATATCGCCCACCGGCAACTACCTGCTCATTGAACTGACCACTACGATAAAATTTAACACGCTCAGCCATATAAGATAAATATCTTTTTTGCATTTCAACATTCACATAATATCCTGATTTTGTCCTTGCTTTTATATCCAGTATTCCACGTTTATCTTTCTTCCAAAATCGCAACATATGCGGGTCCATAATCGTGATTGTATCCAATTCATCATTTTTTAGATTTATCACAGCTTGTAAAAATGCCTTTAACAGACTTGTATCTCTATAATCCCCAAATAACATTTTAAAAGCGTCATCATAGATAGGTAGCACATACTCTACCAATTTGATTTCCTGATTTCTTTCCATATAAATCATATCCCTCCTCATTTGAGGCAGGGCGATGAATCATATATTTGTATCGTCCCTGCCGGTTTCATAGTAAATGAAAAAAATTGGCAGAAACTGCCGGATTTTTTGCACAGACCCCGTGGAAAGATATCCACTGATGGGTCATTTATAATCTATACGTTACGCCTGTTTTAACTCAAAGTCAACTACTTTCATATCTTTATTTGAAAATGAAAATGACCAACAATTTATACGCCAGTCACTTTCAATCCTTTTCTTCAAAATTTTACACCAACCATGACCAAACCATAGAGACCTTTTACTCGCTTTACCAAAAAAGTCTATCTATTTTAACTCTGGCATCCTACTATTAACAACCGAACCGCTTCTACCGCCGTGCGAATTGCCGCTGTCGTATCATGTGACTCCGGATTGCTCAATCCTTTGGCTGCTCGTTCTTGGTTCCATACAGTATTTAAAATACAACCTGCACGTGCGCCCAAAATTTGAGCTACAATATAAAGTGTCGCACTTTCCATCTCTGATGCCAAACATCCTGCCTTGATCCATTCCTGCCATTTATTCATCAAATCATAACCTGCCGGCATACGTTCCGGCGAATGTTGTCCGTAAAAAGAATCTTTGCACTGAACAATGCCTGCATGCCATGGGTATTTCATGTTTTTCGCCCCCTGCACAAGAGCGTTTGTCACATCTAAATCAGCCACTGCCGGAAACTCCAAAGATACATATTCTCTGGAGGTACCCTCCATTCGAATGGCACCTGTGGCAATAACAACATCACCACCAATCACTTTATCTGCCATGCCACCGCATGTACCAACACGAATAAAGGTTTCAACGCCTGTTTGATATAATTCTTCCACACCAATCGCCGTAGAAGGACCACCCATACCCGTAGACATAACCAATACTTTTTCGCCGCCGATTTCACCCAGCCAAGTGGTATATTCGCGATTTTGGCAATGAAAGCGAGGATTGTCTAAATATTTGGCAATCTGCTCTACACGACCGGGGTCACCGGGGAGAATGGCGTATTTTGCGCCATGGGTATCATCAAAGCCAATGTGATATAAAGGTTCCATCATTATTTCCTCCTTTTTCAATCAAAATTTTTTTCCTCCAAATGAAAAGAATAAGCAAGGATTTCACCCAAAGTAAAATTTTTAACCTCTCCATCTTTACCGACACAATATAAAACCATATCCGGTTTGGCAAATTCACTCAGCACCTGACGACAAGCACCGCATGGCAAGCAAGGTCCATCACTATCCCCTGCTACAGCCACTGCTACAAAACTTTTAGAACCCTCACTGACCGCTTTTACTACCGCTGTTTGCTCTGCACAGATACAAACGCCGTAAGCGGAGTTCTCTACATTACAACCGGTAAAAATCTTCCCCTCCTCTGTTAAAAGAGCGGCACCTACCCGAAAGTTTGAGTAAGGCACATATGCCATTTCTTGCATCCCCCGCGCTTGCGCAACCAATCTATCTTTATCAACCATAGTATATCCTTTCTAATCACATGCAAAATACAAAACGTAAGCTCTACCGATAGAATGATAGAATAAAAGCACTATCACGCATGGCGCACCATCACTTGCCAGTTCACGCCAAAGCGATCAATGACATATCCGTAAAGCTCCGACCAAAACACCTTTTCCAACGGCTGAACGACTCGACCACCCACAGCAAGTTTATCAAAAGCCGCCTTAACCTCATCTTCTGTATCATAAATAATCATAAAAGAAATATGTTCGTCTGTTATTGGCTTTTCGCTACCATCGGTCAGCGAAAAATTCATCCCATGGATTATAACCTCTGAATGCATAACAAAATTTGGCGGCAAGGATTCCGTTCCACTGCCCGCAGGTGCATCTTTAGCATAATAAATTTCACAAACTTCCGCTGCTAACACCTCTTTGTAAAAAGTGATTGCCTCATTGCAATTCCCTGAAAAATGGATACATGGTGTAATCATAAGTCATACCTCGTCTTTCTTTCAATCATAGTGAACCGGTTCCCATCAAAATTTCTTTTTGCATATATCAACAAGTGGACATTTTTCACACAACGGCCTACTTTTACGGCAGTGCTCCTTTGCATTCATGACAATCATGGCGTGATAGTTATTGTACAATTTCGTATCGTGAGGCAAGCTGTTCTCAAAATAGGCTTTGATTACATCATAACCTTTGTCCACATCAAGGGGATAACGCTGACAAAGCCGTGCGGTATACGCATCCACCACAAAAGTCGGATAACCAAAAGCATACAGCAAAATCGAGTCGGCAGTTTCTTTGCCTACACCTTTCACTGACAGAAATTCAGGGCGAATTTTTTCAAGTGACACACGTTGCACCGTCGAAACATCAAAATTATATTTCGCAAACCACGCAGTCACTGCTTTCAGATATACCGCCTTTTGATTAAAAAAACCGGCGGGGTGAATTATTTCAGCAAGTTTCGCAATATCGCAGTCTTGTATAAACTGCGGCGATAAATCGGTGAAGTTTGCGATTGCCTTTTCCACATTATCCCATGCGGTATTTTGTGTCAGCACCGCACCAACCATAACCTCATATGGTGTTTTGGCAGGCCACCAATCGAGATTGCCATAGTGGGTGTGGAGGATTTGGTATATTTTCAAAATATCAACGGTTCCCTTTGTCATAAGGCTCTCCGGCCGCTCTCGGTGCCGCATTCCTAGCTTTCCCACTGGAAGTAATCGCCAACACCACCAAGGTCGCTACAAATGGCACCATCCGATAGAAATGCACCGGTATTCCCAAATCACGCAACGCCGGTATCCCCGAATGCCCCGCTGCAATGGCTTGCAACAAACCAAAGAAAAGGGCTGCCAACACGATACGCTGTGGTTTCCATGCACCAAAAATCAATACAGCCAAGGCTAAGAAACCATAACCTGACACGGTTGCATTGAAATTAACAGCCGTAGGAATAATCAAAATCAACCCGCCCATACCGGCCAAAGCACCGGATAGTAATACACCTGCATAACGCATTTTATAGACACTAACACCAACCGAATCCGCCGCTTGGGGATGCTCACCACAAGCACGGAGCCGCAAACCAAACTTTGTTTTATACAACGCAAAAGCAGATACAATCAAAATCAAAAAACCTAAATATGTGGTAATATAGGTATTTTGGAAAAACATGGGTCCAATAAAAGGAATGCTACCTAACACAGGTACACTTTCAATGCGAAAGGTATTGTTAAAAAATACCTGCTGGGTATTAGTTTCACCAAATATACGTGCCGTATAAATAGCAAAGGCCGGTGCCAACATATTAATCGCAACCCCCGAAATCACCTGATTTGCATTTAGGGTAATAGAAGCAAAGGCATGCAACAAAGCTGTTACTACGCCTGTTGCCGCAGCCACAAGAAGTGCCAGCAAAAGCAAGGGATGTCCGTCTAAGTGGACATTTTCCGCACTTTGTACCTGATTAATAAAGAAAATGCTTGCAAAAGCACCTAGCAACATCTTACCTTCCAAAGCAATATTTACAATACCGGAACGCTCCGAAAACATCCCGCCCAAAGCTACAATCAGAAGTGGCATCATAAAGAAAAATGTCTGTTGCATAATAAAATAAATTACATTCATTTGTCACTACCCTCCTCTTCTATCTTCGGCAGCTCTTTGACCTGCTCCACCTCCGCAACAACATCGGCCCGCTTTCTTCCCACTCTTGAAAAGAATGATTTAATCAACAGTGCAAAAGCACAGAAGTAAATAATAACCGCTGTTACAATTTCAATAATCTCCGGTACAAATCCAAAATGCTGTACCTGAAATCCACCCTGTTGCAAATAAGCAATCAACAATCCGGCAAAAATAATCCCGATGGGATTGTTCATACCCAGCAAAGCCACAGAAATACCGGTAAAACCCTCATAAGACAACGTATCTGTTACATTCATGGTAATACCTGCACCAGATAAAAAGTGCAAACCACCACCCAAACCGGCCAAACCGCCGGAAATCATCATGGAAAGAACCACATTGCGTTTTTCGCTAATACCTGCATATTTGGCAGCATTTTGATTAAAACCACAGGCCTTTAATTCATAACCAAACTTGGTATATCCAAGAATAATAAAGATAATAATCGCAACCGCAATCGCAACTACAATACCTGAATTGACAGAAGAAGGGCGTGCATTGGCTCCTTGAAACAATTCGCCCAATCCCCAACCCGGCATATTGGCATCACCCGGAACACGCATGGTAGAATTTCTTGTCTCATCAAAAATGGTATTTAAAATCATAAAGTTTACCAAAAAGATTCCAATCCAGTTTGTCATGATACAGGAAATTACCTCATGCACATTACGAAACGCTTTCAAAAATCCGGGAATGGCTCCCCACAAAGCACCCACCAATATAGCCGCAAGCACGGATACAATCAAACGAATACTCGGCGGTATAAATTCCGCACGAACACCAATCAAAACAGCTACATAAGCACCAAAGGTAAATTGACCGGAAGCACCAATGTTAAACAAACCTGTTTTCATGGCAAAACCAACAGACAGACCCGTCAAAATAATCGGTGTGGCTGAATACAATAACTCACCAAAATTTCGAATCGAAGAGAAACCAACTGTAATAATCGTCTGAAAAGCCGGAAAGGCCTGGGTATGGTCTGTAATCAACAAAATAATCAAACCAATGAGCAGACCTGCCAAAACCGCTATCCCGGAAGATAAAATGCTAAGGCCGGCACCTGAACCTTTCACTTTATTTATGATGGTTTTCATACATTCACCTCCCGCTTCGCACCTGACATATACAAACCTAATTCTTGGTAAGTCACTGATTTGGGATCCACATTTGCAACAATTTCACCCTCATACATCACCAAAATCCGATCTGAAATATTCATAACTTCTTCTAATTCCAAAGAAACCAAAAGAACCGCCTTACCCGCATCTCTTTGTTTGAGCAATTGAGAGTGAATAAACTCAATGGCACCAACATCCAAACCACGGGTTGGCTGAACGGCAATCAGCAAATGAGGATCCCGATCAATCTCTCTGGCTAAGATAACTTTTTGCTGATTCCCCCCCGACATAGAGCGAGCAATGGTTTCACTGCCTTGGCCGGCACGGATATCAAAACGTTCAATCAGCGTATCGGCATAATGAGTAATTTCACCCTGTTTTAAAAACCCGGCCCTTTGAAATTGTGGTGTATAATAACGCTGCAAAATCGCATTGTAAGCCAAGGTATAATCCAATACCAAGCCATGTTTATGCCGATCTTCCGGAATATGCGCCATACCAAGCTCGCCTCTTTGGCGAATTTTTGCCTTGGTAATATCTTGTCCCATCATACTGACTTGCCCACTTTCGATACCATTTAATCCCGTCAAAGCGTAAACCAAATCTGTCTGCCCATTGCCCTCGATACCGGCAACACAAACAATCTCACCTTCACGCACATGAAAAGAAACATCCGTCAGCTTATTTTTATGGCCCGTTTCTCCTTTAATGGTTAGGTTTTTTACATGGAGTATTTCTTTGCCCACATTTGCATCTTTTTTATCTAAGCTCAAAGATACTTTTCTACCTACCATCATCTCAGACAACGCTTCTTTGGACGTTGTTTCCACTTCAACCGTACCAATCATCTTGCCTTTGCGCAGTACAGAACAACGATTGGCCGCTTGTTTGATTTCATCTAATTTATGCGTAATAAACAAAATCGAGCGTCCTTCCGCTGCCAAACCTTGCATGGTTTGAATCAATGATTCAATTTCTTGGGGTGTCAAAACCGCTGTTGGTTCATCAAAAATCAAAATTTCATTTTCACGATAGAGCATTTTTAATATCTCTACCCTTTGTTGCATACCAACACTAATGTCTTGCACCTCTTTGTCTACATCTATCTCCAATCCATATCGTTTTGAAAGCGCCAGCACTTTTTCTCTCGCTGCTTTCATTTGAAGTACACCACGATGGGTGGTTTCATCCCCAAGAACAATGTTTTCCAACACGGTAAAATTATGTACCAATTTAAAATGCTGGTGAACCATTCCAATTCCTAGTTTTGTTGCATCATTTGGGCCATTGACAACCACTTCCGCTCCGTCCTTAAAAATACTACCTTTCTCAGGCTTATAAAGACCAAACAAAATACTCATCAAAGTCGATTTTCCGGCTCCATTTTCTCCCAGCAAAGCATGAATCTCACCTTTTTTCAGCTGTACGGTGACATCATCATTTGCAATAATGCCCGGAAACTCTTTTGTAATTCCACGCATTTCAATAACATACATAAGCACATACCTCCGGTTGTTTTTTCATTTAACCTTTTTATTTAAAAAGGTCGGCACAAATTTGTACCGACCTCTATATGTGACACTATCACTTCACTTTGCATTATCCAATGTTGACTACTTCAACAATAGAAAGATTTAAATTCAAATGTGCCTCCGGGCCTACTTCTGTAGATACTTCGACTTCACCATTTGCAAGTCTTTGGAAAATATCATCATATTGGGCTTGTGTAAAGTTTTCAAAACGAGAAGTTTCCATCGGTAAACCTACACCATTTAAAGATGCATCAAATATCTTTTCCGTTCCGCCCGGGAAATTTCCGGCAAAGAAATCTGACAAAATACTATAAACAGATGCTTCCAAACCTTTTAAAGCAGATGTAATAATTGTATCAGATGCACCCGCTTGGTCGATATCAACACCAATGGCCAAAGCACCGGCAGCCTCAGCAGCAGCAAATACAGAAAAACCTGCTCCGCCTGCGGCAGCAAAAATAACTTCTACACCCTCGTTGTACCAAGAAGCAGCCATGGTTTGTACCTCCGGTGAAGGTCCAAATGTACCTGCATATGCGTAATTAATTGTGATCTCACCCTCTGCAAGGCCCAATTCGGCAGCAGCATACTCCGCGCCCTCCACAAAGCCTGTACCAAAACGTACCACGGCAGGAACAGCAATACCACCAATAAATCCTAAACTTGTATGACCTTCCATAACAGCGGCATAACCTGCTAAGAAACCGGATTCTTCTTCTGCATAAAGAACCGCTACGGTATTGTCGGCAATATAAGGCGCATCTTCACCAATGTCAGGACGTCCATCAATTAAAACAAATTTTACATCCGGAAACATACTTTGCGCTTCCCCTACTGAAACTTCAAATAGGAAACCCGGTGTAACAACGATTTGTGCACCACCCTCAATGGCCAATACAATCGCATCTAAGTAACCTGCATCTGTTTTTTCAGCCGGTTGAATGTATTGATGTGGAATACCATTTTCTTCGGCATAAGCTACAACACCTTCCCAGGAGCCTTGATTAAAAGAACCATCATCAATGGTACCATAATCCGTCACAAGTGCAATCGGAATCCCGTCCCAATCACCACTGTCATCTTGCTCTACCACAGCATCCGTGTCATCTGCCTGTGCGTCATCCGCACCTGCATCATCATCTGTATCTGCTTCCACCACTGTGTCTGTTGTGGTCGTGTCATCATTCCCCGCACATGCTATCAAAGCACCTGCCAACACCATGACCATAAGTAATGCAATAAACTTTTTCATCCTTCTCCTCCTAATCTATACCCATAATTTGTAGGTAAAGTTTTTATATCATAAAGAATTATATCATCAACACTACAAAGTTGCAATATAATAAAAATTTTAGTAGACTATATATAAATGTATACAAAAAATAAGGGGCTTTTTATGAATGAAAGATTAAAAAATTATCAATTTGAGAATGAAAGATTAAAAAATCAATTAAATTTCTTGATTGAAGTAGATAAGATGAAAACCGTTCTCAGACAAACCGTTCTAATCGACAAATCACGACAAGAAACGGATGCCGAACATTCTTGGCATTTCGCTTTAAGTGCTGTTACTTTATTTGAGTACTGCATTTTGGAACAAGTCGATCTCAATCATGTCATAAAGATGGCACTGGTTCATGATTTGATTGAAATTTACGCAGGGGATACCTTTGCTTTTGATGTAAAAGGAAATGAAGATAAAGCAGAACGAGAACAAAAAGCGGCCGACAAACTCTTTACCCTATTACCAAAGGAGCAGGGAGAGGCATTTCGCACCCTTTGGGAAGAATTTGAAGCAATGGAAACCCCGGAAGCTTTATATGCTGCTGCGATTGACCGTTTTCAGCCATTTCTAAGCAACTCTGTAACCGACGGTCATACTTGGGTAAAGTTCGGTGTCCGCTTGGAACAAGTTTATAAAAGAATGGAGCCGGTAAAAATCACCGCCCCCATTCTCTATGAATATGTCGAAACTGTTATTGCCGATGCACTCGCAAAAGGTTATATTCATAATACACCCGCCTGCCCGGCATCTGAATAAAAACTATTTTTTATCATAACCATGGGCATCTGCCAGCATTACCTCTTTTACTTTCATCAGTCTGGTCAGATTGCTACGTGCATTTTCATCTAATTTCATTGTGATGTATTTAATCATCTCCTCTGTTTCCGGAATGATAAAATGCTCCAGAGCATTAACCCGTCGGCGTGATTTCTCAATCTCAATGGCCAGTAGCTGACAAGACTTTTCAATCTCTGCCAAACGAATCATATCGGGCAAAACATCAGCTAAGGAGCGGACTGCCCCATCTAAATCCCCCGAAGTAAAAGCAAAACCATAGGAGTAAATGTCATTTTCGTCACTGCTCCTTGTCTTATATTTGAAAACCGGAATATCTACGCTCATTACATTTCTTTCCGCTGTTTCCAAATTAACTTCTTGCTTCGGTGCCATCAAGGCTGTATTCAATGAAGCCTCTGACATACTAGCTTTGGCGATCACAAAATTACGATTCGCCGAATGAATGGCTGACTCAACTTTTTCCCGCAAAGCCATATTGTCCCGCACCATCTCTAAATATCGGCGTAAAAGCTCATCACGTTTATCACGCAACAACTTATGGCCCCGAATGGCTGTGATTCGCTTGCGTTTTAAGCGTGTCAACTCCATGCGGGTAGGAATGACCTGTTTTACTGCCATCTGTCATCACCTACTTTCCTTTTGATGACCTCGATAGTGTTGGTCCAAATATTTATCATCAATCCGCTTTAACTCGGAACGTGGTAACATCGAAAGCAAATCCCAGCCAATTTCCAAAGTTTCCTCAATGCTACGATTGGTATCATATCCTTGGGAAACATATTTCTCTTCAAACGCATCCGCAAAACGGGCATAAATAATATCAATCTCCGTCAAAGCTGCCTCACCTAAAATAACCAACAACTCTTTTGCATCTTTCCCTCGTGCATAAGCTGCAAAGAGCTGATTCATCGTATTCGAATGGTCCGCTCTGGTTTTCCCTTCTCCAATTCCCTTATCTTTCAAACGAGAAAGCGAGGGTAAAACATCAATTGGTGGCGCAACCCCACGACGATACAAATCACGGCCCAAAATAATCTGACCCTCTGTGATATACCCTGTCAAATCCGGAATCGGATGGGTCTTATCATCTTCCGGCATACTCAAAATCGGAATCAAAGTGATACTACCGGCCTTGCCATGTTGACGACCGGCACGCTCATAAAGAGTCGCCAAATCCGTATACATATAACCGGGATAACCACGGCGACCGGGCACTTCCTTCTTAGCCGCAGAAACCTCACGCAAGGCATCGGCATAGTTGGTAATATCCGTCAAAATAACCAATACCTGCATCTCTTTTTCAAAAGCCAAATATTCCGCCGCAGTCAAAGCCATACGTGGTGTAGAAATCCGCTCAATGGCAGGGTCATTGGCTAAATTGATAAAAAGAACCGTCCGATCCAATGCACCACTTTCTCTAAAACTGTCAATAAAATAATTGGCTTCTTCAAAAGTAATCCCCATGGCCGCAAAAACAACGGCAAAATTTTCATCATTGCCCAATACCTTAGCTTGGCGGGCAATCTGTGCTGCCAACTGAGCATGGGGCATACCGGATGCTGAAAAAATCGGCAATTTTTGCCCACGCACCAAAGTATTCAAACCATCAATGGCTGATACCCCTGTTTGGATAAATTCTTCCGGATAAATACGAGCCGCCGGATTCATCGGCAAACCATTCACATCCATACGTGCTTCCGGCAAAATCTCCGGACCGTTGTCTGTGGGATTGCCCATACCATCAAAAACACGACCCAGCATATCTTCTGATACACCAAGCTCCATGCTGCGTCCCATAAAACGCACCTTACTGTTAGACAAATTAATACCTGTGGCACTTTCAAACAACTGAACCAATACGTCAGATCCATTCACTTCCAAAACCTTACCGCGACGCACTTCTCCATTTACAAGTTCAATTTCACCCAACTCATCATAAGCTACATTGTCTACATCCCGTACCAACATCAAAGGACCGGCAACTTCTTGTATTGTTCTATATTCTCTCGGCATCTACAGGTCCTCCCTTTCCAATGTATTTGAAACTTCTACACATAATTCTGTAAAAATTGCTTCATATTCTGATTCAATCCGTTCTTCCGTTGTATATTTATAACGCCCTATTTTTTCTCGAACCGGCAAAGCAATTAATTTATTCATAGAACCACCATCACTCAAAGCCTCAATGGCATTGTCATAGTATGCCATAACCAAATTCATCATCAAAAATTGTTTTTTCAATGACGTATAAGTATCCACCTCATGGTAAGAGTTTTGATGTAAGAAGTCCTCACGAATGGAACGGGCTGCCTCCATTTTCAAACGATCCATAGAAGATAACGCATCCATACCAACCATCTTTACAATCTCTTCCAGCTCTGCTTCTTCTTGTAACAATGTCATCATTTTTTGGCGATTTATATGCCACCGCTCATTGACCTGCGCACTAAACCACTTTTCCATATCATCTAAATATAAGGAATAGCTATTCAACCAGTTAATCGCAGGAAAATGACGTTTATAAGCCAAAGCCGAATCCAATCCCCAGAACACTTTTACAATCCGTAATGTGGCTTGAGCAACCGGTTCCGAAATATCCCCGCCCGGCGGTGACACCGCTCCAATCACAGAAAGAGCACCTTCACGACCTTCTTTACCTAACGATATCACATGGCCGGCTCTTTCATAAAACTGTGCCAAACGGCTACCCAAATAAGCCGGATAACCCTCATCACCGGGCATTTCTTCCAAACGACCGGACATCTCTCTTAAAGCCTCAGCCCAACGAGAGGTAGAATCCGCCATCAAAGCCACAGAATAACCCATATCTCGGAAATATTCGGCAATGGTAATACCCGTATAAATAGAAGCCTCACGGGCTGCAACAGGCATATCAGAAGTATTGGCAATCAAAACTGTTCGTTCCATCAAAGACTGACCCGTTTTAGGATCTTTTAGCTCAGGAAATTCATTCAAAACATCTGTCATTTCATTTCCACGCTCACCACAACCGATATAAACTACAATATCTGCTTCTGCCCATTTTGCCAATTGATGCTGAATCACAGTTTTCCCACTACCAAAGGGCCCCGGTACCGCCGCAATCCCACCTTTTGCCAAAGGGAAAAAGGTATCCACCACCCTTTGCCCTGTCACCAATGGAGTCGTAGGAGGTAGTTTTTTCAAATAAGGACGACCTTTGCGAAGAGGCCACCTTTGCATCATGGTCAATTCACGGTCACCTTGTTCCGTTTCAATAACGACCACCACATCCTCCACGGTAAAATGTCCACTTTTTATTTCCTTTATTTTTCCTTTGATTCCTACAGGAATCATAATTTTTTGTGTAACAACAATGGTTTCTTGTACCGTACCAAACACATCGCCCTCTTCTACTTCATCACCAACGGCCATCGCCGGAACAAACTCCCACTTCCGGTCACGTTTTAATGCCGGAACCTCAACACCACGTGTTAGGTTGTTACCCGACATCTTCATAATATCATCCAAAGGTCTTTGAATCCCATCATATATACTAGACATCAACCCCGGTCCCAACTCTGCGGACAAGGGCACACCCATTGACTCTACTTCCTCACCGGGACCAATGCCTGAGGTTTCTTCGTATACCTGAATCGAAGCCTCATCGCCGTGTATCTCAATAATTTCGCCAATCAATCTTTGGCTACTCACACGAACCACATCAAACATACTTGCATCACGCATACCCTTTGCAATTACCAAAGGCCCTGCCACTTTTTTTACTGTGCCTGTGCTCATTTACGCCGTGTACCTCCTAACTCTTCCACTTTATTATTTATTGGAAAATACAATATCTGATCCAATTGCTTGCTCAACGGTTTTCTTTACATTTTCCACACCTGCTCCGGTATTACCCGAAACACCCGGAATCAAAATAATCGCCGGCAAGGCTTTATGATAATATTTTTGAATATCTTCTTTTATCTGATCTGCGTATTCCTCAGTAATATAAATAATACCGAATTGATTGGCTGCCAACCGATGCAACAAAGTCCGTGCCTCTTTGGCCGACTTCACAGGACTAATACTCACACCAACAGCAGCAAAACCATAGATGCTATCATAATCACCGATTACTGCTATCTTATGCATACATCACCCGCACCCTCTCTTGAATCGCTTCATCGGGAAACTTATTTTGCTTTCCGGTTACAATTAAGCGCACTGTCTTGATTTCATTTTGCCTCGCCACAAAATAAGCAGCCAAAGGGCCGGCTGTAAAAGCTTTATTTTTTTCACTTTTTATAGCCTCAATCAAACGATTGTCACACCAACGCTCAAAAGCCGCTGATGACTCTTGAATCAAATCCGCACTGTCACCTGCTGCCGTACCACGCAAATAATCTATAATCGCCTCACGGCTTGTTGCTGCCGCTCGTGCCAAACGATTCACATCCAACAAAGCACACGGAGCCAACGCACGCAACATAAAATCCAAAGTCTTCCCTGTCTCCTGCGCACGCAAAGCGATCTTTACATTGGCCAGACCAACGGTAAACTCCGCATAACGCTTTATAATCTCCACGCCTGATTTTTGCCCCAAATCAATCATTGTTTCCATCGCACCACGATCCACAATGACATCACAGAGCTGACCATCTCTGGTATGCAACATGGTTTTATAAGCCTCTTCTGCCACTTTAGGCATATTATAAGGCAATTTATAAAACGCTTTCTCTTTTATCACTTGTACCAATTCATCACCACTAAAAACCGCATCCTCATAATATATGTTCTCATACTTTATCTCTGTACACAACAACTGAATGGCTGCCTTTAAATTGTGATACAAACGATAAATAGAAAATACATCAAAAACGCTCATATCCGGAGATACATCTCTTAGCACTGCCCAAGTTTTACCCACTTCCAACCGAAGCATTTCACGCAAATCTATATCTTCATCGCCATTACCCCAGCCTTTTTCCGCCAAAACCTGCATACAACGTTTTCCATCGGAACATGCCATCAAACGCTCAATATCTGCGTTGCTCATCAAAGAATTTTCCAATGAACGAATACGTGCAACTGCGAAAGCATAATCTAAATCTTTCAAGACCGTTTTCCTCCTTTTCGCTTTTATACCCTACGCAAAAATGGTTTGATTGACCAAATCAGAAAGCCTTTGATTGCCCGAACGAAACATCGCTGCAATGCTACAATTTTCTTCTATACCACCATACACCAACACAAAACCACCATCTATCTCTTTGCTTTCAGAGGATAATACCAAACTGCCCCCTTTGACAATGGCTACCTGTTCTATTTCAGCGGCAAAATCTGCCGGCATCCGGTCCAAATCCCTTTGAGAAAAATAAATCTCCCCGGAATCAGCCCAAGCATGTTTTTCCAATATCTTTAGCACATAAGCAAAGTACGCACTTGCATCCATATGCAATATTTGTTGATAGGCTTTTTCCAAAATTTCAGCAATCATTGCCTGTTTACCCTCTAACAATGCCTTACGACGATAACGATCACAAGCCGAATCACCTCGTTGCCGTTCTTCAGAAACTTCTGCATTTAACTTTCGAGTCATTTCACCAACTTTTAAGTCAACCTCGGCTTTTGCATCTGCCATAAGCCGACCCGCTACTTCATTTGCTTTTGCCAGTTTCCTTTCCACCGAGTGGTTCGCCTCATCCATAATTTGGCTGACCATCTTATCTAATCCACTCATAGTTCAATCCTTTCTACGCCAGTGCCGTCACTGCCAGAATAGAAATCAACAAAGCCAAAATGGTATATGTTTCTACCATCGCCGGTAAAAGCATGGCTTTACCAAATTGATCCGGTTTCTTCGCAATAATACCAATGGCCGCCGCTGATACTTTACCTTGAGCAGGGCCGGAAAGCCAACCCACAATCGTAATGGGCAAGCAAGCTGCTAATATCAATAAACCTTGCTGTACCGTCAAATCAGCCGGTGCACCACCAAGCAAACCAATTTGCGCCAAAACAATAAAACCAACCAGCAAACCATAAATACCATTGGTACCTGGTAATAACTGCAACACAAGAACCTTACCAAACTTGCTTGGGTCTTCACTGATTACACCGGAGGCTGCCTCACCGGCAATCCCTACACCAAGAGAAGAACCAACACCACCTGCCAACACCGCCAAAGCGGCTCCTATCAAAGCATATACTATTCCTAGATTACTCCACAAATCCATTCTTTTTAATCCTCCTTCACATCAATGTATTTTGTTTTTCTGTTAAATGGTTCAAAAATACGTCCTGTTCCTTCATAAAATTTCCCAAAAAACTCTACAAACTGCAGACGATTGGTATGGACATATGCACCCAAAAGATTGATTGCCATATTCAAAGTATGTCCAAACAAAAAGGCTACAATAAATATAATCACACCCAACACACCACTGCCCATGGAGCCCATTTGGTTAACAACCGATGCAATCACACCTGTGGCAAGTCCCAGAGCCAACAATCTGGAATAAGACAATATCTCACTCAGCCAACGGGTAATGCCATACAGATTGTAAGCACCCCGCGCCAAATTTAAACCAAAGTTTTTTGACCTTTGTCCGGAAACAAATAATATGCCGGCTGCTCCGGCAACAGCAAGGACAATCGCCAAAGTATTTACAAATGCCGGAAATGTAACTTCCGCTTGCAAAATAGAAGCAAAAATCGAACTTGGAATCAACATCAAAATCAAACCGGCCAACATCACATACCAAAATACCACGTCACAAACAAAATCAAAGTATGCCTTTTGCTTCAAACAAATATACCCTTTGATGCCCAAACCCGTAAACAGGTGTACCAAACCAAACAACAAGGAAAATACCAATAAGCGCATTGGATTTTCAAGGGGTGTAAACCAAAGTGCCGGCGGAATCACTTCTGTACCAAAAAAATTATAAGAAACAACCGGAATCAAATCACCAAAATATCCACCAAACATAACACCCCAAAAAACTGTAGAAATACCGCACCAGAAAAACATCTTCAATGCTTTCTTCATACCAACGCCCATATTGGGGAATTTCTTGGTCACAATTAACACAACAATGGATACCAAGGCACCATAACCTGCATCCGATAGCATCATACCAAAGAAAAAAGCGTAAAAGAAAGACATCACTGTTGTCGGGTCTATTTCACCTTTGCCAGGCAAACCATAAGCATTCAAAACGCCCTCCATATTGGCAGAAAACTTATTGTTGCTTAACAACACAGGCGTATCCTCGTTTTTATTAATCGGATCAATGTCTATATTGCAGTCATATTTTTGTTCAATTTCTTGTTTGATATCATCAACGTACATGGTAGGTACATACCCACTGATGACAAAGGTGTTACTGGATTGTAATAGATGACTCAACACCTCATATTTGTCAGATCTGATTCGATAGTAATCAGCGAAGATGCGAATTTTTTCACGATTTGTATCCAACGCAACCATTTCCATTTCAATCTGAGAGATCTTTGTTTTTAACTGCACAATTTTTTCTTCTATCTCATCGATTGTATCCCGCGGGGTTTTATTCCACGCATAATATAGTCTGGTAAATCCTCTCGTACTTAGTGTATCTTCAATAATTTCACTGTCTTTTCTTAGGGCAAAGAATGCCACATACGTATGGTCATTGCTACGTGAAACAATATGGGGCTCAACCGCTATACCAAGAGATTCTACCTTTGCCATGATACGGTTGATATCTTCCATAGTCAATTTACCCGGCAACATACCTGAAATCATGGCACTATGCACATTATCCGCAAAATTCAAGGGCAAATCCAAACTCAACCAAGGTTTAATGCTTTCTATGTTGTTTTCTAGCTTAACGATTTCCGCCTTGTAATCAGACCTTTCTTTATCGATGTGCTGAATATGCTTAATGACCTTTAAAATATCTTCTTTTTTATGAATGATATGATTGTACTTTTCTTCACTAATCACCTCTTTGCCCTCTAAAGAAGCAAATTTAGAAGGTTTTTTGGGAACATACATCTGAAGTAAGTTCAGCGACTGATCCGCTGTGACCGCCATCTTATCAAAGTTGCCTTTTTCCTTGCTTACATCGACCTTTTGAAAAACTTCATCTTCTTCTAAAAGATGGTTGATTTCCATAATACCCATCGTTTGTATTTTATCAAGAATTGCTCTACGATCTTTCTTTAGCCCGCAGATACTCAATTTTTGCATCTGCACTACCGCCATAATAACACCACCTTTCTAAATAAAACTAGAGATCACCTGATTCACTGCCTCTTCTTCTTTTTTTTGTGCCAATACTTTCAAAGCGGCAACTTCCTTTTCTACCTCTTCTAAGGTTTGTTTATGTTTTTCCTGACCCTCCGCCTTAGCCTTTGCCATCTCTGTTTCCAGTTTCTCTTCCATCTCTTGTGTTTTGATATGCAAAAGTTTTTCTGCATCCTGTTTGGCTTCCGTCACCATTTTTCTGTGCTTTAGGTCAGCGTTTTGAATCATCTCTTGTGCTTTTGTTTCTGTTTCCCGAATGACCTGAATCGTCTTTTCGATCAAAAGGCATCACTCCTCTCATCATCTTTTACACTTTTACATACTGCTATAAATATATCAAAAAAACTTTAAGACTTCAAGAAAAATACTTAGATTTTCCCGCTAAGCCAAAAAATTCATTTTGCCGCAAAGCTTCATAAAGCACAACTGCCACTGCGTTTCCCAAATTCAAAGAACGGGTTTCATAAGCCATCGGAATACGAACACAGCGTTTTAAATCAGATTTTAACATCACATCTGGAATACCGGCACTTTCTTTACCAAACAAAATAAAACAATCCGGTTCATACTTTACCTCTGTATAAACCCGCTCGCCTTTTGTCTCTGCCATATAAACAACAGCCCCTGGATTTTTTTTCAAAAAATCTTGATAATCTATATAAATACTCACATCCAAATCCGACCAATAATCCATACCTGCCCGCTTTAATGCTTTCTCATTGAGCTTAAATCCCAAAGGACCAATCAAATGCAAACGAGTATTTGTAGCCACACAAGTACGTCCGATGTTGCCGGTATTTGCCGGTATCTCCGGCTCATATAACACGATATTTAACATCCACTTTCACACCCTCTTAATTTCATAATAAATTTTTCTAACCTACGTAAGGCCTCTTTGATATCCTCCAAAGAATAAGCATACGAGATGCGCAAAAAACCCTCCCCACAGTCACCAAAAGCTGTTCCCGGCACCACCGCAACCTTTTCTGCCATCAAAAGCTGTGTCGCAAATTCCTCTGAAGTCATTCCAAATTCCCGAATATCCGGAAACACATAAAAAGCTCCAAAAGGCTCAAAACATCCAATCTGCATATGCTGAAATGCATGCATCAAAAACCTGCGCCTTTCATTGTAAGATTTTCGCATTTTTTCCACATCTGAACTACAATTTCTCAATCCCTCAACCGCCGCATACTGGCTCGTGGTCGGCGCGCACATAATGGCAAATTGATGCAGTTTTATCATCTGTTCAATAATCATCTCCGGTCCGCAGCAATAACCCAGACGCCAACCTGTCATGGCAAAACCTTTGGAAAAACCGTTAATCACAACCGTCCGTTCTCTCATACCCGGCAAAGATGCAATTGATACATGAGGCCCGTGATAACAAAGCTCTGAATATATCTCATCTGAAATCACATATAAATCATGCTGTAAAACAAATTCAGCAATCGGCAGCAAATCTTCCCTTGTCATAACCGCACCTGTCGGATTATTGGGAAAAGACAACATCAGCACTTTCGTCTTAGCAGTGGTTACCGCTTCCAGTTCTGCCAACGTCAATTTAAACTGATTTTCATTTTGCAATGGTATCACCACAGGAGTCGCCCCAGTCATTGCCACACAAGGCACATAGGAAACGAAACTAGGTTGCGGTACCAAAACCTCATCCCCCGCTTCCACCATACAACGCAAAGCAATATCAATCCCCTCACTGCCACCAGCCGTCAGAACCACCTCTTTTTCCGCCTGATAAGTAACTTCTATGGTTCGTGCCATATATTTGCTGATTTCATTTCGCAGTTCCAATAAACCTGCGTTGGAAGTATAAAACGTACGACCCTTTTCTAAAGAATAAATGCCCTCTTCCCGAATCCGCCAAGGCGTATCAAAATCAGGCTCACCCACACCCAATGAAATCACATCTTTCATTTCACTGGCAATATCAAAAAACTTTCGGATGCCCGAGGGTTGTATTTCCATAATACGTTTGGACAAAGGATTTCTCATTATGGGCTCACCAACATCCTTTCTGCCTCCTTAGATGCCGCCATAACAATACCATTATCTTTATATCTTTTCAAAATAAAATGAGTTGATGTACTAATAATCGCTTCTAAAGAAGATAGTTTTTCCGAAACAAACATAGATACCTCTTTCAAAGTACGGCCATCCAAAATCACCATCAAATCATAACCGCCTGAAATCAAATAACAAGACTCTACTTCCGGAAAATTATAAATACGCGCAGCAATTTTATCAAATCCCTCTCCACGCTGTGGTGTTACCCGTACTTCAATCAAAGCAGTCACACGCTCAATACCTGTTTTATCCCAATCAATCAAAGCACTATAACCACAGATAATTTTTTCTTTTTCCATCTGCGCCACTTCATTGGCTACCCTTGCTTCATCAGATCCAATTAGAACTGCCAATGTGCTCAAATCAATACGACCGTTGTCTTCTAACTGGTGTAAAATATCATCTCTTAGTTGCTGTACCTCTCTCATACTCATTTCCCTTTCATGACCTTTATAACACCCACATGCTTCTTCTCTATATATAACTCTCCTCTTCACCTCGATATACGATTCTTTTCCTATTGTTTGTTCGCTTACCAATTCGACGAACCGGATACCCTTGTTCCATCAATTGGATTATCTCTTTCCCATTCGGCTCACTTAACAACAAATAACAACCCGCCGCCGGTATTCTATAAGGGTTCCATTGATAAAATTCAAATATTTCAATGGTTTCTTGCCAAATTGATATATTTGCTAAATCTACCATAAAACCAACTTGCTGTTTCTCGCTTAGTATCCGTAATGTTTCATAAATCCCGCCGCTGCAAATGGGCAACCAAGATGGATGCTCCACCGACCTCAATATCGGCAGCTGATCCAAGTTTTGAACCTGTTGTAAAAAACAGCGGGGAAACCGTCGTTCCAACTCCGTCTTTTTTTCTTTATTTTCTAATAACAGTAAGGTTTCTACCAATCCCAAATAACCAATGAAAAAAATATCATCCCCCATATGTGTGCGTCTCGTCATATGGTGTTTCCTGCGGAACATCTACCACCGGCTCATCCACAATCGGCGGCGGTTCCTCCGGCAATGGCTCTGCCGGTACATATTCTATCACAGGCGGGGATTCCCAACCCGTTTCTATGGATGGACCTTGCAAAATCAAACGAATGGTTTCTTGAATCACATCCTCATTTTGCGTCGCAATGGCCGATCGCATCCGAGCCTCATCATCCGGATTGTGCGAAAATACACCCACGCCCATAATCAAAGGTGCTTCCATATAATTGCTAAAATTGACCGTTTCTCTCTCTACCTCTACACCATCTATAAAAATAATCTTTATCAACTGAGCCGTAACCGAAGCTTGAGGGCTATGCATCGCTCCTATACTACCAATACCAGCCTCTGTTGCCACAAAATGTACCGTATTTGGTATCTCGCCTGTATAAAACTCACTCACAAACTCAATGTGACGATTGGCCGGCCGGGTTTCCTTACCAAAAATATTGTAGGTAATGCTATATCCCGGTTCCACCACCGCCTCTATATATATTGGAAAATCCAAATGATTGCGAAATCTTAAATCCAAAAGCCCCTCTGCAACGGCTGCATCCTGTGCCGGTGGTGCGTAAGCCACCAACATAGAGTGGGCATGGCGTTCCACGATTTCTATTTCCGCATATAGCAATGCATTGTAGATAGTAGTAGAGACCTGACACACACCTCCGCCAATGGTTTCCACCACAAGATTTCCCTCAAAAGAAGCTCCCTTGGCAAAACCGTTTTCCAAGGTAAAAGGAACCAATCGGTCTACAACAGAAATCTCATCCCCCGGTTGAAGCAGCATATGATTTAAAAAACCTGCCGCATTCTCAATATTTTGTACACGATTGACAACACTTTCCGAATACACACTCGTAAAGGTTCCCAACAAATCCGTCACATCCGCCAAATGAGCAGAAGTGATTTCCGGTTCTGCATCATAAACAGAAACCATCACATAACTATTTTCTCCCAACCAATCCTCGTTTAAATATGTCTGTAAATTGCTATGGGTTCCTTCTATCTCAAATGCCTGACCCAACTGCTCCGGAATCACCACCACACCAGACTGGCCATTGGTCACCGTTGCATTTTCAGGCAGACTCAGATGCTGTATCATCCTACTTTCTAAAATAGAAACCAAGTACACTTGCGAAGTTTTATACACAACCGAAAAATCTTGCTCTAATCTACCCCGATTGGCAGCACGCACCACTCTAACTTGCTCCAAAACAGCACCACTACGACCATGATTTAAGGCTTTCTCTATCACCTGCTCCATATCCAAAATATTAAAATCCAAATCAACCAGTCTAACCAACGACGCACTTCCACTTTCCAAGCGAAAATCAATTTGCTTTTGCTGTAAGTATGCCCGATGCTCTACCAGCACCACCAGTGCCTCCTCTTTCGTCATGCCGGAGACATCAACGCCATCAATGGAAACCCCTGACAAAATCTTCCCATCATCATGGGCATACACATAGCGTCGCATAGAAGATTGGATTACAAAAAATACAATCCAAGCACACAACAAAGCAAACCCTAACAAAATCAGAGTTCTGATGTTAAACCTTTTTTTTATAATTCTCCGTAGTCTCTGCCTATACTTAGCTCGGCGTCGCCTATTCCCCATTTTTAACCCACTTCTCGTTTCTATTAGGCAGTATAAAAACACCGCTTGTTTTATTTTAGGTTTTTTCCCCTAAAATGTCAATGTGGTAATGCCTCGCATCCTTGCTCCAATTGTTTTTATTTAAATAATCAAATAAATAGAGTTTCCCACCGATACGTTCCAAATGTGTCATTTTTCTAATTTGCCGCTTATCAAATTCTTCATAACCTTTGAGATATTGAAAGGTTTGGACTTCACATTCATAAAATTGATTGGCTTCCTCCTTGGATACTGTCTCTTCACCGGCAAACCCGGGACGTTTTTTTGCATTCTCCCGCAAGTAATAATCTAAAATCAGGTTCTCCTGAAAATCATCCATCAAATTCAAATGCTCTACGACAAATTCCAACTGATTCAAATGCTCTGTTGCAAATTCCAACAGTATCTCATAACGCCTTTGCCTCGTATGATTTACCTTAACATAACTCCGTTTGTCATAAAAATCTCCCAGTGCATCGTACATTAAAAAAGGGGTGTCAAAATAATGCACAAAAAAACGTAACGTGTTAACAAACTGACGGCTATTGTAATAAACCTCTACCATCTCTTCCACCTGTTTTAACCGCAATATTTCTTCAAAAGAAAGCCATTTGGTAGACAGCACTTCATAAGGGGCACGACTTTGAAAAACCAATTGATACCCTTGGGCTTTCTCTGCTAATACAGAACCATTTAACACCTTTAAAAATCCCAACTGCAACTGCTCCGGCTCTAACACATACACATCATTAAATGAATTTGCAAAGCACTTAAAATCCTCATATGGCAATCCTGCAATCAAATCTAAATGTTGGTGGATATTTTTCCCTGCCTTTAGTTCACCTACGACTTGTTTTATCCGTTCAAAATCCATCATTCGAGTGATTTCTTCCAACGTTTGCGGGTTTGTGCTTTGCACACCAATTTCAAATTGAATCAATCCCGGCCGCAGGGTTTTGAGCAATTCTAAATCTTCTTCCTCTAATAAGTCTGCTGCAATTTCAAAATGAAAATTGGTATAACCCAAATCTTTTTCTTGCAAGAAACTCCAAATCTCCCGAGCCCGCTCCTTATGACAATTAAAAGTACGGTCTACAAATTTAACTTGAAAAACATGTGCATCTATCAAATATTGTAACTCTTTTTTCACAAGCTCCAAATCCCGGAATCGTACTCCCTCACTTGCAGAAGATAAACAATAACTGCACGAAAAAGGACAACCACGACTACTTTCATAATAGATAATACGATTTTGAAATACTTCCAGATCATGGTAGGGAAAAGAAATGTTGTTTAAATCAGGCAAATCTTTCGTCAAGGTTTCACGCGGCATACCGGCCTCATCCCGATAGGTAATATTAGAAATCGGAGCAGGATCATGATTCAAGCGCATCTGTAACAAACGATAAAAAGGCTCTTCCCCCTCACCCCTTATCACCAAATCCACTTGGGGGTAATCCAGTAACACCTGGGCAGAATTATAAGAAACCTCCGGTCCGCCCAACCATATCTCCGTCTTTGGCAAAACCTTATGCAATTCAACAATCAACTGTTGAATCAAAGAAATATTCCAGATATAACAGGAAAATCCAATAATCTCGGGTTTTTGTTTAAATATCCCGATTAAAATTTCATCGAACTGCTGATTGATTGTATATTCAGCCACATCAATTTGCAAGTTTTGCAAAGCATCTACGAAACTTATATTTGCAAAAGCATAATCCCTTAAAAAATAAACTGCTGGATTAGAATGGATAAATTTTGCATTGATTGCGACTAATAATACCTTCATTTTTCCTCTTTTTCCTTTGTATGATACAATAATGATTGACTTTAACGGTTACTTTGCTTTATAATTATATTTCGTGCAGCCGGGGCGTTAGCGGTGCCTTGTACCTGCAATCCGCTATAGCAGGGGTGATACTACGCAGAGGGCGCAAACTTGTAAAGCAGCCTCCGAAAATAAATGTTGAGACTCGGGTCTTACGCGACGGAACTCTTTGAACCGTGTCAGGTCGGGAACGAAGCAGCACTAAGAAGAATCTTTCGGGTGCCGTAAGGGTGCTTGGGTTGAGTCTATTTCCGGAGAAGCGTTTAGGGGGGCGCGTTCGAAGCGTAGTGCACGTAAAAAATGGAATACCACACAAATCACCTTTATCTTTTCAAGCGCAAAGCTTGGAAAAAATTCTTTAACATCACACTACATTCTTCTTCCAGAACATGATACGAAATTTCTACTTGATGATTGAACGCAGGAATGTTTAGTAAATTCATAATAGAACCTGCGCACCCAGCTTTTGGATTCATGCACCCAATTACAACCCGTTTGATACGGCTTTGGACAATAGCACCTGCGCACATTTGACAAGGCTCCAATGTTACGTACATCGTGCAATCATCCAGACGCCAGTCACCCAGCTTTTTACCAGCTTTTTTGATTGCTTGCAATTCTGCGTGTGCCAACGTACTTTTCTCTATGGTACGGCGATTGTAACCACGCCCTACGACGTTTCTTTCATGCACAATCACACATCCAATCGGAACCTCTTCTAAAGCATAGGCTTTCATCGCCTGTTTGATCGCCATTTTCATGTATTTTTCATCTTCTGTCATCAATCAAACAATCCCTCGCAATTCCTGATATAAACCTTTGGCATAACTATCCGTCATGCCACAAATAAAATCCGTCACTAACAGTAGGCGCAAATATAGCTTTTCACACTCTGATTTTCCTTTTGCATGATGTTGATAGGCTCTGACATAATTATCCGAAAAAAATGACATCACCCGCTTATTCAGGGAATTGACTTGCACATCCGTGTCATAATACAAAACGGCATTGACCAATTTTTCCAACAAAAAATCTAAAATCACTTGCTCAGATACTTCCATCTTAAAAATAGCTTGGGAAGAAAATACATAACGATATGCCACATCCCCCAAAAAATCCATCAAGGCTTGTCCATGGGTGGCATAATATAAGTCATGGGAGCAGGTACCATTCATAATTTCATCATAATGTTGCATAAACCCCTCCGTGACACAACGAATCAAAAAAGCCTGCACACGAATAATCCAATTTTTGACCGCATAGGTCTCCGGATATTTTTCTTTTTTTTCACATCCGCGTTCATAAAGGGATTGTAATTTTTCCAATGGAGAAAAAAATGGAATTTGATGCTTTTTTTGAAATGCTTCTAATTCTCTCACCAAATCAGGATAAGAAATAAAACCTTTGATAAAACCATCCTCAATATCCGCCGTCTTATAAGCCAAATCATCTGCCGCCTCTAAAATAAAAGTCAAGGGATGACGGTTTTCTCCTGCTGTTGTTTTAGAAGTGATTTCTGTAAAAATAGCTTCATCCGCAAAATAATAACCCATTTTTTTGTCTTTGATGTTACCGGACTTCGCATCCACTTTCGTAGATGCCACCGGATATTTCACAATGGTATTTAGCAGAGCATAGGTTAAATTCATACCATATTCATCCACCAAATAATGTAGTTTTGTCACCAACCGTAAGGCTTGCGCATTTCCCTCAAAACGATAAAAATCTTCCCGCATTTGTGAACTGAGTTGTTCTTCTATTGATTTACCAAAAAATTCTAATCGGGGCATAGAATCAATAAACCATTCTCGAATAGAAAGTTCACCAAAGTGACCAAAAGGCGGATTGCCTATGTCATGTATCAAACCGGCACATTGTAAAATGCTGGTCATATCTTCTTTCATTTGATATGTAAAACCGGCACCCGACTTGGATTGCAAAATACTTTCTCCGATATTTTGACCCAAAGAACGTGCAAAAGAAGACACTTCCAAAGAGTGGGTCAATCTTGTACGAATAAAATCACTTTTGTCCAATGGAAATACTTGGGTTTTATCTTGTAGGCGGCGAAAAGACGCACTACCGATAATGCGATGATAATCTTTTTCAAATTCACTGCGCAAATCCATAGATTTACCATTTGTTTTCACAACTCCATCACGCATACGCTCTGACGAGAGAAGAGTCTGCCACTTCATCTGCCACCTCATTTCATATATGCTTTCAAAACACCTTAATCTAAATAACTCGGCGGCTCATAACGATCCCCTAACAAAGCTTTCTTACGCTCTTGATAACCTAAAAAAGCCCACTCCGTCATATCCATCCACTTGTGAATCGTTCTATCATAAACCTGAACATAACCAATACGGCTGGGATGACTTCGAACTGTATTGGTCTCATACTCTTTGTGCGTATAAGGATTGATATCACCAAGAACTTCCGTCGCAGCCTCCTCCGGCTTAATTGCTTTTTCCTCTTTTTTGGGCGCAGCCACTTTCTTTTTTGTCTTACTTTCTTCCGCAGGCTCTACCGGAGCACCCTCACGGCGCAAAAAAACCCCATGTGCGCGAAAATCTGCCTCTTGTTCTTCCGGTGTTTTTTCTTTTACAACATCTAACTCTTCGTGCATATCATAAAGTTGGCCAATCGTGATATCCACTTCATTGACCTCCGTTTCAGGCTCTTCTTTAGACTTTTCCTTAGACTTTTTCACAGAAGTATCCACAACCGGTTCTTCTGATACCGGCTTTTTTGATGCCTTTTCTTTTGTACCTTTTCCTTCCGATTGCTTCTTAATAATCACTTTCATATGTTCAGCCTCAGAATTATTCTCCCGCAATGCAGAAACTGCCATATCCATATCCACGGATAAAATATTCAAACTGAACTTACAACCCAATAAGTCCGCAAGCATTCGCATGTCTTGCTCCTGAAAATTGTCGCGCCCAATCCGCTGGGTTAAATTTTGCCGCGACATCCTTTTCCCTGTCTTTGCTTCAATCACCTCTGCCAGTCCTTTGATCGTCAATCCCTTGCGTTTCAAAACAATTTTAAGCTGTTCACCAAATGTAAGCTGTTCCATGATACCCTCCTAATCTGTTCTTGATACTACACCCCATAGTGCTGAAACTAATTTATTGCTCAATAAACTATTATCATTTTAACAAATTAGAGCAGACTCGTCAATCCTAATGAGTTGTTTTAACTAATTATTAACCAATCAACCGAAACATCGGCATAGCACTTAACTTATGAATATTCATCTTGTGGAGCTTGTCAATTTTCTTTTTCACATCGCTATCTTCGCAGATACCCTCACGAATATAACGATCCAAAACCGCATAAGAAAACCCTAAATTCTCCTCATCCGTCTTACCACACAAACCGTCAATAGGCACTTTATCTATAAATTTTTCCGCAAGTCCAAGTTCTTTGCCAATGGCTTTTACCTCCGTAACTGTCAAACTAGAAAGAGGACTGAAATCTCCGGTTGTATCACCAAATTTTGTAGCATAACCAACCCAATCCTCACTAAGATTGCTGGTATTTGCAACTCTTCCATTCACCATGCCGGAAACAGCATAGAGTGCTGTCATACGAACCCGTGCAGGGGTATTAAAGAACGCAATATCATTCAGTTCCAATCCGGTTTTTGCAATTTCATCATATAAGCTTTGAATCGGTTCTTTCACATTGATTTCCACATGGGGAATATCTAGTATGTTACAAAGGTCATAGGATACTGCGATATCATGCTGGTCACCCTGTGGCATAAGTACGCCAAGAACACGGCTTTTTCCCAATGCAGCGACACATAATGCAGTAACAACAGAACTATCTTTACCGCCGCTGATTCCAATGACAGCTTTTGTTTCAGGAGAAGCATTGTCTTGGAAATACGCTGCGATCCACTCTACAATCTGCTGTTTTGTTTTTTTCACATCAAACATAATACCTACCTCCCTTTTGCAAAAACGAAACGACATCAGCCTACATTTCTGATATCGTTTCGTAATTTTTTTTATACATTTACCTTACTCAACCACCAATATCTGCGTATCTTTCATCAGCTGCATATGCGCATCACTGGTACGTTGGATCAAATCATAATCCTTGGTTTCAATCCCCTTTACAATATCCCGGTGTAACTTCCACGACAAATCAATCACATCATGAATCGTTGCACGCTTTTTTAAGTTTGCCCGTGCAATCAACATGATCGTCTCCACTTCACCAATGTATTTCATCAATCTGGAAAATTTTGTAATTTCCGCAAGCATATTGTGAAAAGCAATGTCTGCATGGTCATGCCGCTTGATTCTCTCTTCTTTGTCATAAGATTGAAATTTATCAATATGGTCGTACAATCTTTGTATATCTTCTTCTGTCGCCGCATCCATACAACGTTTATAACTCAGATTTTCCAACACTCTCCTAAGATCTAACAGATTTAGCAAATCTTGTTGTGTAATCTCAACACAATACAAACCTTTGCGCTTTATATAAATGACAAAGCCATTTTGTACCAATTGATTGACTGCTTCACGCACGGGTGTTCTGCTTGTCCCTAATTGCTCTGCGATCATATCTTCCCGAATGCGCTCACCGGGCTTAATCTCTCCATTCAATATTTGCTCTAATATATAGTCATATGCATTGTCCGTTAATACTGAATTATTCATCGTTTCTATTCCAACCTCTCCTAAAGCAACATTTATTGTAAAACCTTAACCCACTACACGCAGATCCAAAAGCAAAGAAACACCCCTCCATTATACCAAATAGTAGAGATTTGTCACCACAAATTTCCAAATTATCTATTTGCCAACATTTTATAATTTTCAAGTCTTTCTTTTGCACCTTCTTCTGCCTCCGCAAAGAGTTTTTTCGCCGCTTCGGGTACTGCTCTTGCTAAGGAAGCGTAGCGATTTTCTTTCATCAAAAATCCTTGGAAATCGCCTGTTGGATCTTTTGAATCAAGAATAAAAGGATTTTTTCCCTCCCCTTTCAAAAGCGGATTATAACGATACAAATGCCAATATCCTGCTTCCACTGCCTTTTTGGTATGTTCTAGGCTACCGGCCATACCAACATCAATGCCATGCTCAATACAAGGTGAATACGCAATAATCAAAGAAGGACCCGGATAATTTTCCGCCTCAATAAACGCCTTTATGGTTTGATTGTAATCTGCACCCAAAGCAATTTGTGCAACATAAACATAACCATAACTAATGGCCATTAAACCTAAGTCTTTTTTGCCGACTCGCTTACCCGCTGCTGCAAATTTAGCAATTGCGCCCGGTGCTGTCGCTTTTGAAGCCTGGCCCCCAGTATTGGAATAAACCTCCGTATCCATCACCAGCATATTGATATTGTCACCACTTGCCAAAACGTGGTCTAAACCACCAAAGCCAATATCATAGGCCCAACCATCTCCACCAAAAGCCCAATAAGACTTTGGTTGCAAATAGTCTTGGTTCTCTAATATATACGCTTTCAAAGCAGCCTGCTCCGCATTCGCAGGAGACATTGTCTGCATTGCTTCCAATAAGTTTTTGCTGTACCGAACAGAATCTTGTGGTGTATTACAATTGGCCAGCCATGCCTTGGCTTCCTCTTGAACCAAACCCAACGCATCCAAACGCTGTACCTTTTCTCCCAACGATCGTTTCACTTTTTCCGCACCCAACCGCATACCATAAGCATATTCTGCATTATCTTCAAACAATGACATCGCCCATGCAGGGCCTTTGCCCTCTGCATTGGTTGTATACGGAGTGGAGGGCGTACTGCCGCTATATGCCGAAGAACAACCTGAAGCATTGGCAATATACATCTTCTCTCCAAACAACTGGGTTGCCAACTTAATATAAGGAGTCTCACCACAGCCGGCACAAGCACCGGAAAACTCAAACAATGGTTTTACAAATTGACTCTCTTTGACTGTGGTTGGTTTCTTGCCAAGATCTTTTTCTGTCAATGAAACTGCATACTCCCAGTTTTCCCGTTGATCCAACTGTGTTTCCAAAGGGTGCATTTCCAATGACTTCACTTTTGATGGACAAGCATTCACACAAATATCACAACCCATACAATCCATCGGAGAAACCTGAATGCGATAGAAATACTGTCCAAACTCTTTCCCGATTGCTTTTTTTACATGGAAACCCTCCGGTGCATTTGCCCGCTCTTCTTCTGTCAATAAGAACGGACGAATGGCAGCATGGGGACAAACATAAGCGCAGCGATTGCACTGGATACAATTGTCCATATCCCAACAAGGTACATCCGCAGCAACTCCTCTTTTCTCCCAAGCAGTGGTACCATTGGGAAAAGTACCATCCTCAATCCCATGAAAAGCACTAACCGGAATATCATTTCCCTCTAAACGGTTCATGGGTACAACTATATTTTTAATAAAATCCGGACGATTATCTGTTTTTCTTTCCATCGGAACATCTATCCAACCCGCCGGCACATCCACTTTTTGCAGATCTGTCAGACCACGCTCCAAGGCCGTAATATTCATCTGAACCACTTCTTCCCCACGTTTGCTATAAGACTTTCTAATGGCATTTTTCATATCCGCCATAGCCTTATCAATGGGAATGATATTAATCAGTTGAAAGAAAGATGCTTGTAAAATCGTATTAATCCTACCACCCAAACCAATTTCACGTGCAATATCCAACGCATCTATCACATAAAATTTTGCATTTTTTTCTGCCAACATATGCTTTACTTTAGCCGGCAAATTATTTTCTATTTCTGCTTGTGTCTTCCATTTACAATTCAGCAAAAAGGTACCATTGGGAGCCAGTTCTTTTACTACATCATAAAGGTTCAGATAAGCCGGTTGATGGCAAGCTACAAAATCCGCATGATTTACCAAATATGTAGACTGAATCGGGTTTTTATGAAAACGCAAATGAGATTGGGTGATTCCACCTGATTTTTTTGAATCATACACAAAATAAGCCTGACAGTATAAATCTGTTTCTTCACCAACAATGGCAATGGTATTTTTATTGGCACCTACCGTACCATCACTACCCATACCCCAGATTTTACAGCTCACACTTTTATCTGTATCCACTTTCTCCTCTGGCAGTTCCAAAGAAAGGTGGCTTACATCATCATGGATACCTACTGTAAAATTGTTTCTTGGATTATCTCCGGCCAAATGATTTAAAATAGATACCACATGAGCCGGTGTAAATTCTTTGGATGCCAAACCGTATCTACCACCAATAATCAAAGGCGCAGATTCCGGTTTTTGAAAAAATGCCGTACAAATATCCTGATACAAAGGCTCACCCAATGAACCCGGTTCTTTGGTACGATCTAAAACAGCAATTCGCTTCACTGTTTTAGGCAATACTTGAAATAAATATTCCGGTGCAAAAGGACGATACAGCCGAACGATCACCGCACCAACTTTCTCACCTTGTGCCATCAAATAATCTATCGTTTCACGGATGGTATCACTAGCAGAACCCATCGCAACCAATATCAATTCCGCATCAGCCGCACCATAATAATTAAAGGGTTTATAATCGCGTCCCGTAAGCTTGTTGATTTCATTCATATATTCTTCCACAATCGCCGGCACTGCATCGTAAAATTTATTACATGCCTCACGCCCTTGGAAGTAAATATCCGGATTTTGCGTTGTCCCTCTTGTAACAGGACGCTCCGGATTAAGAGAACGGGCACGAAAATCCTGAATCGCATTCATATCTACCAGTTTTTCCAAATCATCATATTCTAATACATCAATTTTTTGCAATTCATGGGACGTCCGAAACCCATCAAAAAAATGTAAAAAAGGTACTCTACTTTTGATGGTGCTCAAATGACTCACACCACCCAAATCCATTACTTCTTGCGGACTAGATGATGCCACCATGGCAAATCCCGTCTGACGGCATGCCATCACATCTGAATGGTCGCCAAAAATAGAAAGACCATGTACAGAAAGTGCTCTGGCACTAACATGAAACACACTTGGCATCAATTCTCCGGAAATTTTATACATATTCGGAATTTTAAGCAACAAACCCTGAGACGCCGTATAAGTGGTCGTCAAAGCACCCGCCGCCAAAGAGCCATGCACAACCCCCGCCGCCCCGGCTTCTGATTGCATTTCAACTACATCTACCGTATTGCCAAATATATTTTTTTTGCCGGCAGCACTCCAAGCATCTACATACTCTGCCATTTGAGAAGATGGCGTAATCGGATAAATTCCTGCCACTTCCGTAAAAGCATAAGAAATATGAGCCGCCGCAGTATTACCATCCATTACAGCTTGCTTTAATTGATTTTCAGACATTTATACTTCTCCTTTAAACTGTTTCAAACAAACACTCTGCTAACTTTATAAAATCTCTATCTCTTTTTTGAACCTTTTCCACCGCTGCATTGCCAGGATAATCATACAATCCTTTCCCTGTTTTCACACCGTAAGCACCTTCTGCAAAACGGTCTGCAAGGAGGTGCGGCACCTCTTGGCGATTGGAAAGATCCGCAAACATATAACTTCCAACATGGTAAAACGTATCCAAACCACCCAAATCCACTGTTTCAAATGGACCAATGGCAGCATAACGCATGCCCAAGCCGTATTTCATCACATTGTCCACATCTTCCATGGTAGCAATGCCGGACTCTACAATATGAAAGGCTTCACGCAAAACAGCAAATTGGAGACGATTTAACACAAAACCTCTGGCATCCTTGGATACTCGTGCCGGTTTTCTATGAATAGCTTCCGCCACATCCCAAACAATTTTCATCGCTTCTTCTTCTGTTTTTTCACCGGCAATCACCTCTACCAAAGGAACAATATGGGGGGGATTCACCCAGTGCATACCAACAAAACGTTGCGGATTCTTGACTGCCTTGGCAATCTCCGTAATGGATAATCCGGAAGTATTGCTGGTCAAAACAATCTCTTGTGAAACAATCTCCGATACCGCCGACCAAAAATCATGCTTCACTTCCATATTTTCAAAGATACACTCTACCACAAAATCCACCATAGCAAAAGAAGTCATCTCTGTTGTAAAAGAAATGCGTTTCACAATCTCCGTTGATTGCTCTGCCGTTAACTTACCTGTTTCAATATATCCATCCTGATTGATTTGAATCAATGCCTGACCCTTTTCTAAACCGGCCTGCACTTTATCATAAATAATTACGTCATAACCCCAACGGCTAAATATCTGGGCAATTGATGCTCCCATAAGCCCTGCGCCAGCAATACCAATCGTCTTTATATCCTTTAATTGCCGCATCATCTTACCATTTCCCTCCTAAACAAATTTTAACTGTGCCCCGGTTTCATTACACCACCTTCTGCTGCTGACACAGCCAATTGGGCATATATCTGAAGCCAACCTTTGGGAATCTGCTTTGTTTTTGGCTTCCAATCGGCAAAACGACGCTGAATCTCTTCTTCGCTTATCCCAAGCTCCAAACGACCCGCCGGAATATTAATTTCAATGGGATCACCATCTTTCACAATCGCAATCACACCACCCTCGGCAGCCTCCGGAGAAACATGACCCACAAAACAACCATTGTTTGTGCCGGAAAAACGGCCATCTGTCACCACTGCCGTACTCCTAATTAAACCTCTGCCGTAGATATACTTCATGGCTTTATACATCTCTCGCATACCCGGCCCGCCTTTGGGACCCTCATAACGAATCACAACCACATTGCCTGCCTCTACTTTGCCTGAAAGAATCGCTTCATTTGCATCTTCTTCACATTCAAAGACTTTTGCCACTCCTTTAAACACATGCATTTCTACCGGGAAAGCACCCGGCTTTGTAACCCCTGTTCCCGGTGCCAGATTTCCACGGAGAATCGCAACGCCACCCTCTTTTGCAAAAGGCTCTTCCAAAGGACGAATGACCTCCGTATTTTCCGGCCATGGATAAACCTTTTTTGATATGTTAAAACCTACCGTTTGGCCGGTACAAGTCATGCAATCTTCATCAATCAGGCAACCCATATTACGCAATACACGTGCCACACCACCCGCTTTGTGAAAATCTTCCATATCCCATTTTGCCGATGGATTTACCTTAACAATCTGCGGTGTTTCTTTGCGCAAACGTTCAAATTCATCTACGATTTGAATGTCCAATTCCGCTTCATAGGCAATGGCCGCCAGATGAATCACCACATTGGTAGAACCACCGATTGCCAAAGTTGTTTTAACCGCATTGCGCAAAGAAGCTTTGGTGATAATATCACGGGGGCGAATATTTTTTTCTATCAACTCACATATTTTCAAACCCGATGAATACGCAATACGCAATCTATCTGCATAATGAGCCGGTGTAAGACCGGCATCAGGCAGACTCATTCCCATTGCCTCAGAAAGACAACCCATAGTATTGGCAGTGCCCAAAAAGGCACAAGAACCACAACTAGGACATACCATGTCTTCTAACTTTTCAAAAATATCCTGGGAAATACGTCCTGCTTCCAGCATACCATGAGCCTCATCAACAGTCGTTGCATCTGATTTTCGCCCATCAAACTCAATCCCACCTGACATAGGACCACCATTTAAAATCATAGCCGGAATATTCAAACGAGCTGCTGCCATCAGCATACCCGGTACAATCTTGTCACAACTACCCAAAAGCAACAAACCATCCAACTTATGGGCTTTTGCTTGTATTTCTACAGAATTGGCAATCACTTCACGAGATGGCAACACATACTTCATTCCCTCATGGCCATTGGCAATCCCATCACAAGCAGCAATCACACCAAATTCTACCGCTGTGCCGCCACCTCGATAAATACCGCGCTTGGCATAGTCACTTAATTGATTCAAATTGTAATGACCGGGAACCAACGTTGTCCAAGAATTGGCAATTCCAATCATAGGACGGTCAATAAGCTCATCCTCTGAAAATCCCATCGACTTAAATAAAGCATGGGCAAATGCCTCTTCATTGCTTTTATCTTTTCTACTCTTTGACATACACTCACTTCCCTTTCAATATAGCCAATGAAACATCCAATACTTTGCGCCCGACTCCTGCATCACAGATTGGATTTTTTTCCTCTTGAATACATGCAAGAAAATATTTGTTTTCTTCATAATAAGCGGAACCCTCTGTAAATATATCATTCACAGAAATGACTTTCTCCTCAGCATCTTCATTTAACTTTACCCTTAGTTCCGTAAAATCCCAAATATCATGGCCTTGCAGCATCGCACTTCCTTTGGTTCCAATGATTCCTCTTAAATTAAAATTTATATGTGAACTCCAACTTGCCGTAATGGACCCAATGGCACCACCGGCAAATGACAACGTTACATTGGAGTTATTATCAAAACTTGGTAATGACGCGACCGTTCCTTTCACATTGGCTCCAACATCCACAATATCTCCCGCAAACGACTGCAAAAAATCAATATCATGGGAAAGTGATTCAATGCTCATACCGCACACCAAATTGGGATCCGTCCGCCAACTATCACTTAATGAACCACTAAAACCGGGCCCTGAACCAATTCGAAAACTGTAAATATTTATAATTTCACCCAATTGACCGGACTGATACAAGTCCATCAATGTTTGATAAGCTTGCCGAAAACGCTGTGTAAAAGCAACCATCACCGGCACACCGCTTTTTTGAGCAAGAGCTTCTATCGCCAACGCATCCTCACGTCGAACCGCAACCGGCTTTTCTATCATAATTGGTTTTTTTGCTTCTATGGCTTTTTTTACATATTCCACCCGCTTAGAGGGCGGGGTAAGCAAATGCACCATATCAACAGCAGGAAGTATTTCCTCTATCGAATTCACTGCAACCGAATCATACTTTTTTGCCAATTCTGCTGCCCTTTTTTGATCAATATCATATATACCGGCAATTTCAATACCCAGAGACTTTAACGCATTGCAATGTTGAAAGGCAATGCCGCCTGCGCCTATCACTAATGATTTCATACAATTATTCCTTTTTTATTCTATTTCGAATGGAGAAAACAGTTCAAATGGTTTTTTCCAATCTTCCATACCAAAATCTATACCTGCACCTGTTTCCCCAATTTCCGGAGAAAGCTCCACCGACATATATCCTGCATAACCCTGTTTCAACAGTTGCTTTATCACACCTACATTATCCGTGGTTCCCGTACCAAACCGACAAAATTTCTTTGCTCCAAAACCATCATTTTCCTTTAAATGAATGTGGTTGATTTTATCCGCAAATTCCGCTACAATCGCCAGCGGATCCACACCGGCAGCATCAAAATGTCCGGTATCTATACAAATACCTACATGCGGCGTATGAATCACTTGAAAAATTTGCCGATAATCCGCCGCATATTCCAAAACATTTTGACAATGATTCTCCAAACAAAGCAATACATCCAATTCCGCCGCAACGGGTGCTAAAATTCTCAGCTCTTCTATAACTGCTTCTAATCCGCCGTCCGTATCTCTCGCCGAACAAGACGCAACCACACGGCGACAACCCAATTCAACTGCTGCTTCCATAGCTCGAATTTTATGACAAACATTCATCGTCAATGACGCGTTGTCACCACCCCCAAAGGCAGTCACATGCAATGAAATGGGCACGAAACCACTTTCTTCGCACCTTCTTTTTAAAACCCGCATATTCTCAGGCGTTAGCGTCTGTGGATACCAGCAATTAAACTCTATTCTTTCATAACCTGCTTCTTTGGCATGGGCAAAGGTTTTCACAAAATTGTGATTGCCAAAACCATCAAACGTCAATGTAGACACGGCCAATTTCAACATCTTGCTTCTCCTTACTTTGATTGAATCGGGAACCGGGTTTGACCCGATTCCCTCATACTTACCCTTTTAATCCGGTGGTTGCTACACCTTCTACCAGATATTTTTGGAAAAAGATAAATAGAATAATAATCGGAACCAAAGACAGCGTTGACATCGCAAACATCGGTCCAAAAGCACTTCGTGCCGTAGCATCAATGAACAAACGCAAACCTAAGGTTACCGTCCACATCGGTGCCTCACGCAGATAAATAATCTGTGTAAAGAAATCATTCCAAGACCAAATGAAAGTGAAAATCACTGTCGTAATCAAAGCCGGCTTACACAAAGGTAACAATACCCGAAAGAACACCGCATACTTGCTGCAACCATCAATCGTTGCCGCTTCATCCAATTCCCTTGGCAAACCTCTGATAAACTGCATAATCAAAAAGATAAAAAAGCCTTCTACAGCTAAAAAGCGAGGCAAAACCAAAGGAATAATCGTATTGTTCAGCCCAAATCTGGTAAAATAAATAAACTGCGGAACAATCGTTGCATGTTGCGGAACCATCATGGTCAGCATCATTAAACTAAAAAACAAACCCTTAAATTTAAAATTTAATCTAGCAAAAGCATAGGCTGTTAAAGAACAGGCAATCAGATTTCCAATTACACTCAAAGTTGAAATCTTAATTGAGTTGAAAAAATAAGTAGTAAAGGTAACAACACTATTGGATGCCCAACCTACAACATAATTTTCAAAGGTAAAACCATAGGGGATCAAACCCATATTTTGAAAAATCGTTTCTTCCGGCTTAAATGATGATGACACCATCCAAATCAAAGGGTAAAGCATCGCCACGGATGCCACCACCAATACAAAAAAGCGAATCCATTTATTTCTTGTTGTTTTTCTGCTCTCCTTTAAAGGAGTCATATTTAATTTGCTGACTGTTGCTTCATTTTGCATATTACGCCTCCTTTATTCATCATAATGGACATGCTTTTTGGTCATAATAAAAGCAAGTACCGTAAACACTGCCACCATAAGTACGAGGAACCAAGAAAGTGCAGACGCATAACCCATACGCATTTGCCTAAATCCAATATTATATATGTGGATTGTATAAACCAATAAACTGTTCATTACACCACCATCCCCGCCACTAATTACAAAAGCCTCGGTAAAGACCCGGAATGCCGAAATAATCTGCATCACCAAATTAAACAAAATAATGGGCGAAATCAGCGGAAGTATTATTTTTACAATTCTAGTAAAGCTATTGGCACCATCCACAGTTGCCGCTTCCAGATAAGAAGTCGGAACCTGCTTAATCGCCGCCAAAAAGATAATCATAGGGGAACCAAACTGCCACACCCTAAGCACAACCAAAGAACCCAGTGCATATCTTGGATCGGCAATCCAACTGATGCCGGAAAACTGCTCCAAACCAATGGAATACAAAAGTACATTAAAAATCCCGTTTGTTCCAAATATCTGACGCCACAAAATAGCTACGGCTACACTTCCGCCCAATAAGGAGGGCACATAAAATGCCGCCCGAATCCCGGCCAATCCAGGCACAGACTTATTTAAAATAAAAGCCAATACCAAAGAAGCGAATATCTGTAAGGGCACAGAAATAAACACATAAAGCAATGTTACTCTAACCGCATCTCTAAAATGAAAGTCTGTCGTAAACATGCGAATGTAGTTGTCCAGCCCAACAAAGTGTGGCTCATCTATCATCAAAAAGTCTGTAAAAGAATAATAAAATGATAAGACAAGCGGTATGAGCGTAAGTAGCAGAAATCCTAATAACCAAGGTATTAAAAACACATACCCGGCATGTTTATTTAATAATTTGCTCAAAACTTTTACCTCTTTAAACATCGGTGAAGGAGTAGACTTTACTCCTTCACCGGTATTATTTGGTTCGTTATTATTGGTTGGCTCTAATTAAATCATTTGCTGTGTCAATAATCATCTGAGCTGCTTGTTCAGGTGTCATTGCACCGGCTCCAACTTGCTGTGAAGCACCGGCAATCTCATCTTGAACCGCCCAAACACCAGGTGCTTTCACCATAAATGGCATGAAGATAGATGCAACTGAATTTACATATTCTGTTTGCATAATATCTGTCGCAGAAGCATTTGCCAACAAAGCGTCTTGGATTACCAAGGATCCCGGGATTCCCAATTCAAAATCAAATATTTGTTGCGCCGCCAAAGTATTTACGAAAAAGTCGATGTACTTAGCTGCCAATTCCTTATTTTCAGATGTTTCTGAAATTGCAAAGGAAGATGTAATCAGGAAGTCACCATGTAGGTTATAAAAGTCCGGATTTGTTGGTATTCTTCTAAATACAATCTCATCTTCCGTACCGGCTTGGTGTGTTCCAATTTGGTTTGCATTTGCAAATAAGAACAATGTTTGACGATTCGGGAATGGACCTTCTTCCCAAGCCATTTGGGTATGCTCATGTGCCAAAGCAACATCAGGAATAATACCCTCACTACGCATTCTGTAAATCTTGTCAAACCATTCGCTCATCGCTTCTAAAGAAGGCGCAAACTCACCATCTGCATTTACCCACTCTACACCCTCCGGTGTCACTTGTCTTACATAAGCCCAAATCACGTCATTGTTGTGAGAGTAATCTTGCAATGCAAAAGCACCATCGGGTAACTCGGCTTGTACGTCTGCCATGAATGCTTCAAATTCATCCCAAGTAATGTCTGCATCTTCCGGCCAAAGCTCAATACCTAATTCATCCAAGTATGTTTGATTAACATAAAGTGCAACTGCTGTTACACCTAGAGTAATCATGTACAATTCATCATTGAAAACACCGGTGCTTAACAAGCCTGGCTCAAAATCATCTACATTCAAAATCCCGGCATCGATGAATTCTTGTAATGGATGCATCACACCCATTGCGGCAAATTCGCCAATTTGTGCTGATTGGAATTGAACTACATCAGGTGCTGTTCCGGAAGCATAAGCCGTTGCAATGGCAGTCCAGTAATCACCCCATCCGGGACTCTCTGTTACGATTGTCACATGCGGGTTTTCAGCCATAAACAATTCATTGATTTCTTGATACAACAAATCTCTTGTTGTGTTGCCCCACCATGTAACACGAAGCGTTACAGGCTCTTCGCCATCACCTGCTTCATCTGCCGGTGGTGCATCATCCGTTGTGTCATCTGCTGCGACATCTGTGTCCGCATCCGGTGCTGTTGTCGTTCCGCCATTGCCACCACAAGCAACAAAAACCATAATAGCTGCCAATACCAAGGCTACGACTGTCATCCATTTTTTAAACTTTCTCATCTTTCTTTCCCTTTCTTTTTCTTTGAACTTTTTATTTATTTTTGTTACATTTACAAACTGAATCACTTAAACTACCTTAAAATCTAACCAATTTTCAGAATGAACTTCACCATCTAAACCAACAACGCTCATATTTACTTTAAACGCTTTACCGGCATATTCTGCAAGCAAAGGAAGGACGATATGATCCGGTATTTCCACAGAATCAGGCAATAAATCCAAAGTAAACTTACGGGAAGCTACTACTTTTTCTTCCGCTACATCCACTACCTCCCAAGCAATCGTGGCATTTTCCACTTTGTGCCAATGATCATTGTTGACCCAAACTTTAGCAGTGAAACTATTACCCACTTCAAACACTTTTTCCCGACCCAAACGATATGGATGCATCGTAGGTTCAAGAGAAATGAGCACTTGTGTATACACTTGTTGCATATAATCATACACCTTGTATTTACGACGATAATAATCCAACAGCCCGGAACCAATCATAGCACAGGCATCACTCCAATAATAGAGATACATCGTAGAAACCGGATAGTATTTGCGTTGACGTAAAAATTCGATTTGATCTTTCACCGCATTTGCTTCATAATCCTGTGTAATTTCAATAAATTCTTCTAAAGAATTACCCATTGGCAGCTTTGCAAATTTAAAGGTATTGGAGTAGAATAATCCCCAGTACTCCCAAATATCCCAGTCCTCCGGCGGCCAAACACTTAGCTTATCTTCCGGAATAAACGTTTTTAGTGTTTCCATGCATGGAAGTGCTTGATTACCAAACTCTACAATATGGGGCGGAATGATTTTGTCATTTACATCCACATCACCATCATTACAACAGCCTAGCATAATGTTCATAACACCTTCACGATAATCCCCTAAATGTACCCAACGTACCGGATCCACTTGTTTCAAAGTTTCTTTCAAAACTTTACATAATCTATGATAGTTATTTGGTTTGTCCGGCAAGAAATAAATTTCCGGCTCTTTATACACGGACCACATACCCATACAAGCATGGTTTGTGAGCATCATTCCCATATCTCGCGTCATATCAGAAGCTCTGGAAATGAAATCATCACTATCACTTACACAATAATGAAGTGGGAATACTTGCCACATCAAAAGCCCCAATTCATCACAAAGGGAATACAATCCATCTTTTTCCACATGACTACCAATTCGAATGGAATTGATATTCATTTTCAACATTTTTTGGAAATCATCATTCCACATTTCTGCATTGGCTTCACTCATCCAAAGGCTAGAAATATATCTCATACCACGCAAGAAAATTTTCTTGCCATTGAGGAACAATTCTCCCGTTTTTTCATCATAGACACATTCCTTAATACCAAAACGAATATCAACCGAGTCATTAAGAAAACTCAATTTTAAATTGTAAAGGTTCGGATGACCATGATCCCAAGTCCACCACAATTTGGCCTCTTCTACGGTAACAACAAATTTAACCGTCGTACGCCCAGGTGACAAAACTACTTTGCGACTTCTGGTATGAATCGCATCACTCTCAAAATTGGAAGGTGAAATGAGAGCATCCAGACCGGACGTCACCACTTCTTTGGTGGTGTTATTTAAAGTCACATCCAAGCTGACCATTGCCGTACCATCCGGTTTGTCTTGCTGATCTCCCAACCAATCTTTCTTTATCACAACTCTCGTAGAAATTTTAGCATATTCTACAAAAACATCCGGCCGAACAACCAACTCCACAACATCCCAGATGCCGGCAGAATTTCCATCTTGCCGAAAAGATGTCATCGAACCCGGCCGATGCATGGCATCAACCATATGACCTTTCACTTGCTCAATCGCTACTGCCTGGTGTCTTCTATAAGGTTCAGACAATGGTGTGTCCTCATCCATTTTGGCATTCACGTACTCTGTCGTTTCCCTTTCGGCAGTATCTTTTACCACCAAAACATTTTTTTCACCGGCTTTTAAAAGATTGGTCACATCAAACTCAAAGGAATTAAAAATACCTTCGTGGTTTCCTAAATAAACATCATTTAACCAAACGTCAGCAATATAATCCACTGCACCGAATCTCAGAAAAACCCTTTCTCTATCTTTGATTTTTTTCGGCACAAACTCCGTACGAAACCAGATTGTACCAAAATAATCGCCGATCTCTGTCAGATACCAGTTGTTTGGTACCGCGATATCCTTCCAATCGGAAAGATCTAAATCCGCCTGATAAAAGCCCGCTTCTTCACCGTTTAAATCAGCATCTATTTTGTATTTCCAAATTCCGGTCAAATCGGTTTTTTGACGACCCTCATGTAACATTATCATAAGATATTCCCCTTTCCGCTTAGTTACAAGCTTTAAATTCCATTGAATTGGCAGATAAAACTTTGCCATCCTGCGCAGTTACGGTCATATCAACCACATAAATGCCGATATAATCTTCCGGAATAATCCAGCTGATTTTATCTAAGACTTCTACAGAATCCGGTGCCAAAGTAGCAACAAATGCATTTTCCAAAACAGCTGCAGCACTATCTTTCTTACGAATTTTCCAAGCTACCGTAGCATTTTCCACTTCGTGGAAGTGGTCATTGTTCACCCAAATCTTTCCTTCGAAGACATCCGTTCTATCATATTTTTTCTCACGGCCAATCACATAAGGATCTTTGTTCCATTCCAAACTAACCAACACTTGTGTATAAACACTTTTCATGGACTCGTAAACCTGATAAGGCTCTCTATAATAATCAAACAAACCGGAACCCATTACCGGACAAGCATCACTCCAATAATACAGATACATAGAAGCAACCGGACCATATTTTCTTTGTCTAAGTACTTCAATCTGTTCTTTTACCACCAAAGCTTCGTAACTTTGCGTATTATGAATAAATTCTTCAATTGAATTACCCATTTCTACTCGTGCGCGCTTGAATTGGTTTCTAAAGAATAATCCCCAATACTCCCAAGTATCCCAGCACGGCGGCCATAACTTATCTTCCGGAATAAATTTCTTCAAGGACTCCAAACAAGGTACCGAATCGGCTCCAAACTCCACGATGTTCGGTGCTATTTCTGTTGTGAGTATATCCATGTCACCATCTTGGCAAGAACCAATCATAATATTTTGAACACCCTCGCGATAATCACCTAAGTGAATCCAACGAACCGGGTCAATTTGTCCCAAAGTCTCTTTGAGAATCTCACACAACTTAAAATATACATTTGGCATATCAGGTAAGCCATAAATCTCCGGCTCTTTGTAAACAGACCACATACCCATACAAGCATGATTGGTTAACATTTGTCCCATATTTACCATCATATCAGAAGCTCTGTCAATCACATCATCACTATCATCAATGACATAATGAAGCGGAAATACCTGCCACATCAAAAGCCCAAGCTCGTCACACATTTTGTATAAACCACGAGGTTCTACATGGCTGCCGATACGAATTGAATTGATATCCATATCCAACATTTTATCAAAATCTTTCTTCCACAATGTTTCATTGGCCTCTGCCATCCAAAGACTGGAAATATATCGCATACCCCGAAGAAAAATCTGTTTGCCATTTAAATACCACTGACCTTTGTCATCTGTTTCGATATCCTTTATCCCGATATTTAAAGAGGCGATATCTTTTTCCACTTTCACTGTAGCTGTGTACATACTTGGATGCCCATGGTCCCAAGTCCACCACAACCTTACCTCCGGAATGGTGATGGTTATTTTGAAAATATTGTCTCCCGGCTGAACCACTACTTCTCTGGAAATGGTATGGACTGCATTGTCATCAAAGTTATAAGCACTTACGTCCAATTCTATTTTTGTTTTGACAGCATAATCCTTGTTGCTATTGATATAAACATCAAAGGCAGCTAAACCGGTGCCATCGGGTTTATCTTGCTTGTCGCCAAGCCAATCCTTTTTTATTCCAACTTTTGTATAACTCTTAACGTATTCAATATAAATGTCAGGTTTTGCAACTAAGGTTACATCTCCCCAAATACCACCGGAATTTCCATCCATCCGAAAAGATGTCATAGAACCGGGACGGTGCATTGCTTCAATCATATGTCCTTTGATTTGCGTGATACCTTTAGACTGATGATATTTGTATGGTGTTGATAAAGGCGTAGACTCTTCATCCGCCAAAATAAACTCTGTGGCATCTTTGTCCGCATTGTCTCTCACCAGTAACGAATTTTCGCCGTCAAAATTGACAATATCAGTCACTTCAAAGTCAAACGGATCAAACATACCTTCATGGAATCCTAAGTATTTACCATTTACCCAAACTTCTGAGATATAGTCAATGCCTTCAAAATGCAGGAAAATTCTTTGACCTTTAAATTCAGCCGGAACATTAAATTTTCTTTCATACCAAATAGTTCCAAAATAATCACCAATCTCTTCCACCAAATACCAGTTATGGGGCACTTGAATCTCTTTCCAAGTCTCATAGCTTGTAGATGGCAAATAGTAACTTTGACGTACACCGATATTGTTTTGATCTAATTTGTATTTCCATGTTCCATTCAGATCTAATGTAGGCCTATCATAGATTTCGCGTATCATTTCATTCATACCTCCATTAACTCACTATTTTTTCGGAAATAGCTTTCTTACGTTTTCAGGTGTCAAACGGCGTTCCAAATCAATTCCTTTAATCTCTACCAAGGTCAATTCCGCTAAATATAATGCCGTGGTTCCTTTTTCTAAATGCCCGATATGGATACCATTTGGACTAGCCGCAGAAAAATGAAAATGCGCCACTCCATCAATCACTGTACCGGCAATATTTCCCAATTCAAATGGTTCTTTCACACTTAAATATTCATCTTCCGCAACCTCAGCCAAGGTCAAAGGTCTATGATATTCCAAATTCATAACAGAACCAACTGCGGTGGCTACGATTGCATTTTTGATTCCTTCTTCTGCCAAAGCAGCTTCAACGGATTCAATAATCAAATCACCCCTGGTAAGCTCAACGATCACGACCCGCCCAAGACCGCTTCCAGTAAAATGTCTCATGTATTACTCCCTTCTATAACTTATTATTTTATATTTTATAATTTATAATTTATATTATCCACAAAGTTTTGCTAAATTGCAAGAAAAAACTAGATGCTTTTTTCACTTTCGTAGGATTAGCTAAAAACATTCCGAAAGAACCTGTTGTTTACGTTGGCTGTTTTGGTGCTTTTTGACAAAGACTTAACAACTGCATAAAAAAATGGTAAAATCACTTTGTACATTACTTGTCTCTATAAAGAAAGGTTGTCAATACATGAAGAAAATTTTAATAATCGGATTACTCTTGCTTGTGTTAGGCATCGGCTTAATTGGCTATGGTTATTACGAGGACGCACTCTACCATGCGGGCTCATCTAGCCTTAGCGAAGAAGATATTGATCTTGCGCTTGGCTTGGGTGTATTATTGATTTTTGTATCATTACCTACGATATTGATTCATTTCATAATAAAAAAGAAAAGAAAACCACAAAACAACACCGTTACAAACAAAATCCGTACCATCCGTTCCAATATGGCAAACGCCATCACAGAGCGTCTTAGTAGAACAGCCGTAAAAACAGACAAAAATGGTAAAGTTACAATTAAGCGTCCTCTATGGGGGAATCTTTCGTTTATCCTTATTTGTTTTGCTTTTGTTGCCGGTAGTTTATTTATCATACAAATGGGTGAAATGGTATATACCATTGTTGGCATAATCGGTATTGCTTTCTTCGGTGGCGGCGGACTTTTGTTTGTAATCCTAATGATGCGAAAACCCATTGTTATGATATCCGATAAAGGGATTACCGTTCCATATGGATGGGGAGAAAACTTTGTCACTTGGGAAAATATCGCGAAAATTGAAGTACTAGAGCAAGCGATTACAAATACTGCCGTACAGAAATATATCGGGATTTTTGTGTTTGACCGGCAAGGAATTACGGGCGCGGGCAAGAAATCACAAACCATTACAAAGAAAGTGACCGGTTGGACAAATACGCCGGCCCTTTTAATTAACCTCGATTTTTCTTTTCTTAATATTCAATATATCACAAGTGTATTGCAAGAGCTTCATGATAAATTCAGTGTATCTTAATACACTGAATTATGATACACTAAATTATAATACACCAAATCCTTATTTTCACTCACATTTTTGGGAGGGCATGTTATGTTTATCGGACGCAAAGAAGAATTATTAGAATTAGAATCTCGCATTAACAGTCAAAAATTTGAAATGATTCCCCTTTACGGGCGCCGCCGTGTTGGAAAAACCAGATTATTAGAGGAATTTTCTACAAATAAAAGAACCATTTTTTTCACCGCTGATCAATTTGGCGAAACCTCAAACCTAGAAAATCTCAGCCAAGCTATCACTTCTGCTTTCTCACCGGAAATGGAGTCTATGGTTTTTCCAGATTTTCAAACAGCCTTTGAAGCCATTGCAAAACACGCGGAATCCAACCCAGATTCTTTACTGTTTATTATTGATGAATATCCTTATTTAGCCAAAGCAGTCAAGGGTATCTCATCATTATTGCAAAAAATAATTGACAAAAAATACTTAAAATTAAATAATCTAATGTTAATTTTAACCGGCTCTCAAATATCCTTTATGGAAAAACAAGTTCTGGGATATGAAAGCCCATTGTATGGTCGCAGGACCGGCCAAATCAAACTGATGCCTTTAACACTACAAGAAGCACATCTCTTCCTTCCTCATATCCCGAATGAAGATTTTCTAAGTATCTATGGGATTACCGGGGGTATTCCTTTGTATTTATCCATGCTTGACGATCATATGACATGCAAAGAGAATATTATCAAACATGTTTTACAAAAAAATAGCTTTTTATATGAAGAACCTGGCAACCTACTTATGCAAGAATTACGCACCCCCAACAAATACAATGATATCATTGCTGCCATTGCAAGTGGCTCCTCTGAAATGAAAGATATCATCGGAACAACCGGCATTGAATCCGGAGTGCTTACAAAATATCTCAATACTCTTATTGATTTAAATATTGTAGAAAAAAAGATTCCCCTTACCAAAATCGGTAAAAAGAAACCTCTCTATGTGGTATCTGACGGCCTCTTTCGTTTTTGGTACCGTTATGTTCCTAAATACAAAAACTTTATTGAAACAAATAAAACGAATCTAATTTGGGAAAAAATCGAAGCAGATTTACCCGATTTTACAGCAATCGAATTTGAGCATTTTTGCCGCAACTGGATCTATCAGCAAAACGGGACAAAAGAACTACCTTTCTTAATCTCGGAAGTTGGTTCATGGTGGGGCAACAATCCCATAAACCATAAACCGACCAACTTAGCCGAAGAAATTGATATCATCGGAATCGGCGTAGAAAAAAACAATTTATTAATCGGCGAATGTAAATGGAAAAATAAAGATACCGATGTTGATATCGCCCAAAAACTAATGGAACGAAGTAATTTTTTTCCTTACCCAAATAAATTGCTTGTGATTTTTTCAAAATCTAAATTCACCAAAAAGCTTCAACATTATGCCATTAAAAATAACATACAACTCATTTCATATCATAAAATGCTAGAAAGGGGAAATCGCTAAATAGCGATTTCCCCTTTCTTTGATTTTAAATTCTATCGTTGTTGAATCTGTACCCAAGGAGATACAGCCTGCCTTGTTGATACATTCGTTCCGGTACCACTGACAATGACTTGAACAAACGCGTCGGTGGCAATCGGTACATAAGTACGATTCGTTGCACCCGGAATATTCACCCATGCATTGTTTTGCCATCTTTGCCATTGAAACCGAACCGCAGGGTTACTAACCGCAGCGGAATAAGTCACATTTGCCGTTAAAACAGAGCCGGCGGTAGGTGTACCTGTAATTCTAACGGAAGTGATATCAACAAAATTCTGACTCCATGTTATTGTAAAATTAACCATTCCGCCTGTTGCAGGTACCGTTCCTGTAGGGCGTGCAGGCATAATTGGAGTAAAGCCCGCACGGGTTACGTTGGCTGCCGTTGGCCATGCTATGGTATTCCAGTTTGTTCCCACATTTACCGTACGGGTCAACCGGGTTGCGCTAGTTCGTATCCAACCCGCAGGCAAACCG